>Ga0123342_1001237_pt1 | contig 42949 bp, 26 predicted proteins | sample Turbeawhitnodule_FD_89960 | JGI IMG/M metagenome (GOLD analysis project Ga0123342, IMG submission 89960) | Root nodule microbial communities of legume samples collected from Mexico - Turtle bean Mexico white nodule | ecosystem: Host-associated > Plants > Roots > Nodule | place: Mexico: Nepantla...
ACTCTCGAGATAAGACCCAAGAACAATTTAGGAGACAAAACTCACTAATCACTTAAGCAAAGTTTCTCTTCTTAATTCAAATTCAAGTGTGTCAATTACATGAGGCAAGACACCCTTTATATAAGAGAGAGAGTTGGGGAGCAAGACAGAGAGGGGTAGGGGCGTCATTTGTGAAAAACCTTCTAGAAGGTAGGTCAAAAAACCCTAAACCTAAGTTCACTTGTCATGAAAGGTGTGTTTGACACAAACCCAATTTATGCTAAGTACACCCCAATTTATGCTAAGTAAACTCTACTCTAGCTTGTTCTTCCATTTGGACCCCAAAGTGAACCTAATTTATTTACATAAACTTGTCTTGTGAAAAGACTAGAAGGAAAAACATATGATGTTGTGGTTTATGTTTTGTTCTTTTTTTGCTGAGGCTCTCTTGAGGTTTGGTTGGGTCTTGTCTTGTATGCTGATATGACTGACCTAATTGTGAAGTGTCTGTTATATCCTTAGTCATCTATTTGTCAAGAATGGACTTAAAATCCTTTATAAAGTTAGTCAAAGAAACTAGGAATAAGGAAACAACATCAGCATTCATCCCCGATCCAGTTGTGGAAGAAAAACTAGTTAATAACATCTCTTGAGATTTGATGGGACCTAGTCTTATATGTTGGGATGACTGACCTAATTATGAAATATCTGTTGTATCCTTAGTCACTTGTTTGTCAAGTAGTTTGTATCAACAATAGACTTAAATTTTTTTATAAAGTTAGCCAAAAATCTAGAAATAAGGAAACCACATCATCATTCATCCTCCCTCATCCCTCAAGTCCAGTTTTGGGAGAAAACCTAGTTAATAATATTACAAACATCAATAGGGAGCACTATCAGAGTTGAGAGCAAAAACAGATTTCTTAATCTCCTCATTAGAATGGCACCTAACCAACACGATATTGTCAACCTTAAAAACGACTCTAGGAATATGGTAAGCAGTCAAATCCTCCCAGAAATCCATAGAAACAGCATCAGAATTATCATACAATTTTTTTAAAAAAAGAAATAATTTGTTCCTCAATATCCTTCATATCGTCAAAAACCAAATCCCCTTCCACCAACCTATGAATCCCAATGGAATTAGCACACTTTTAACCTGCATGAAAGAAATAAGAACTACAATCCCCATCTTTAAACCAAAACAGAATCAAAGTTTTACAAGACTTAACTTTTGTTTAGAGAGAAACCATATAAACTCAGCATGATCAACTAACAACCTTTCATTTATTTAAGTTTTTTTTAAGATTAAACGAGATAATAATAATATATATAATATATATAATGTTTAGTAGTTTTTTGATTCATAATAGGAAAGGAAAATATATAATTTTTTTATAAATATTAATTATAAAAGAAGTTAAAATAAACTTTCAAGATAATTTAATGAATAAATTTTAAAAATTATGATAACTTTTGTTGTCTTTTCTCTAGATTACATGTCCTTTCAATATTAAGAAAAAACAAAAAAAAAGGATATTTTAATAAACTTGGTTTTAAAGTTTTCTTAGTAATATTACATTTTGTGCCTGAGATACAGAGACAAAAAGAAAGAAAATAAAGAAATAAACAAGACTACTTATGTGATAGATAAAATATAAAATAAAAAACATTATTTTCATCCTATGTCATCTCTTATTTTCGTCCAACCCCCTTTAAATACAAAGAATATACTTCATCCATGGTTTTGGTTTAAAGATAATCACATTTATTACAAAATATTCCCGTATCTTATTTTGTACTTAATATGAAAATGTAGTCACAACTTCCTCTTTAGGATTTATGGACTTACAAATTGTATATAGAAAAAACATCTATGGCAGGATAATTTTTTAAAAATATTTATAGTGAGAGGTCAAATAAATTAGATTCTTCATAAATTAAAACCAAGTCATAAATTAAAACTGCATTTTAATTTTGAAGAAACTAAACAAAAAATTTCCAAAAGTGTTGAAACACAAACTAATTTGTATTTATAAGAAAAAACAATGATGACAACCTTTATGTTAGAATTCCACATCGACTAGAAGAATATTTTATTATATATAAATGAGTGTAAACCTTATTTCATAAATTGGTTTTATGAAGTTGAGTTAGACTTAAAATTCACTTTTTAATAATATATTTTATGAATATTTATAAAAGTCATCTTAATAAAGCCTAATTTTTTTATTTTTGGGAAAATAAGATTGTGGTATTTTATGAAAAAACAACAACAATGGAATTAAGAATGTTTATGGAGGAATCTGAATTAAGAAAGTGGCATGTAGTTGTGATGCATTAGAAACCGTGAGCATGAGATAGCTACATTTGCAAATGGTTCATAGTCATGCATCTATTATTACAAGGATCATGCAGTCACTGTTGCCACAATTCCAACCAAACGAGGTGGTCTCAACTCCCAAAAGTGGACCCAAACAAAGCACAAACAATTAACATTTTCATTCTTCCACTCTCATCATCACTACCTCCTCACAACTTTCATTCATTAATTCATTCCCCAAGTTCTTCCTTTGCATCCTGCGATAATTGTGTCCATTAACACTAACAAACACACACCAAAGAGTATTTTAAAGAAAATGAAATTCGAATTGCTTAGTTTATTTGAAGCTGTTCAAACTCACCACAGATTGTCCAAATCAACCATCATGTTTCAAACTATTGTTGAAATATAAGGTTTCCTACACACTAATCTTCATTATTTTAGCTTTTTTTTATTTTTATGTGTGTCTCTCTGATCTCCTTCTGAGTAAGTTAAGCACTTTCCTCCTTTAAGAACAACCAAGGGCTCACACAAGAGACCTGTTCTTGGATTATTATATAGACGAAGCAACCCCACCATAGCACAATGCGCATCCCAAATTCCCAACACAAAATCCAAAATTGAAAATGACCCCTGTCGCTTTCCTCTGTGTCTGCCATAGTTTTTTTTTTTATAAAAAGTAAAAAATAAGATTGGTAATTCTAGAAAAACCCCACAAGCAACATGCATGTCTTTCATTGGTTAATTAAAAATTTGCATGGGTATTACATCAAAACTTCAGCAAGTTTAAAAAGGAGATAATATGAAGTTAAAGTTAGTAACTTCAAAAAAAAATCTAAGTGAAGAAGCTTGTGCAAAAAGCTCCAATTCTTTTCTTTTCCTGTATGTAACCTTCCATATTTTTGTTTTTTTTTTTTTTATATACAAAAGCAAAGAAGCAAAGCATCTTCGCTTCTCGTACATATCCACATTGTCTTGTTTTCCCTTGCAAGTTTCAACCTTTTCCTTGCTTAAGAGTTTAGCTCCCACCTTTTTACCCGCTTTATAAGTCCATTGATGCACTGTTAAAACTGTCGGCGTATCTTCTTTTGCAAAAAAATCATTTAAGTTTGGAATCTCTACATAATCCAAGCGATTAATGTGGTCAAAATGGGTCAAGAATTTCAACTTTTTGGTTCTTAATGGCCCAAAATTTCTGCACCTGTCCATATTTTGATAAGCATGCCAAACGCATGAGTACTTTCCCATTGAGGTTCTCTTGTGTTTGTTTTGGTAGCATGAAATGGTTCTCTGTAGTGGTTCATTTGCTCATGAGTTGTAGTTCAGAGCCCTATGTGGGCTCTGATTTTATTTCACCCTTTTCAAAGTTTCTATATTTCCTTTCTGGGTTTCTGAGATATCAATAACAGGAAGCACTTAAGTTTTCCTACTTGAATTTGTTCATTCATTCTTCAACAGTGGTTATTTTTAATTTCCAACATTTCTCTTTTCATTCTCTTTTACATCTTGTAATAATCTAGGTAGTGGAAACAAGACCAGCCCAGCTTAAGATTGCTAGTGTGAGAAACCTCAGAAGAAGGTAAAGTAAGTCCATCATGGTCTTTCTAATAGGCTCTCACAAGGACTCATGGCAGCCCATTATGACTGCAAAGACAAATACACACAGTTACTGGCTTAATTGGAGAGCTTTTCTTTGTTCCATATGGATTCTGGTTTCAGTAATGTTGTCAGCGTTGCTTGTATGGAAGTATGAGCGTTTGAGAAAACCAGCAACCAATGAAAGCGGGGAAACACAAAAAGAAACATCAGCAACTTTGTATGAGGATGAAACTTGGAGGCCTTGTCTAAAAGGAATTCACCCTGCATGGCTCATGTCTTTCAGAGTTGTGGCCTTTATTGCTCTTTTGGTGCTTCTCATATTCAATTCGATTGTTGGTGGAGGAAACATTTTTTACTATTACACTCAGTAAGTTCTTTTTCCTAGTTGAATTTATCTCCATTAAAATTTGGTTGCTATTGGAAGGGACACTATGAATAGGAGCATTGTGAAGTGTACTGTGTTTTAAACAAGATTAATCTCAAACTATAATCATGCTGTAATTTTGCCAAAGGAGTTGTGCGTATAATTGTTATTATTCTTTGTCTGCTCTTGGAATTAGGCTTCTATAATCTGTGACCAATCACTTATGAAATTTGTTAGTTAGGAGTCTGAATAAAGAATCCTTGTAAGAAAGTAAGTGCTTACCTGATTTAAGATGCCGATGTAAGAAAATAGATGGAAACCACTATAACTGTATTGATAAGGCATTTTTGACGTTTTATTTGAGTTAATTTGTTAATGGTTTGTGAACAGGTGGACTTTCACTTTAATCACCATATATTTTGGGGTAAGTATAAGTGACCAATATCTTATTTTTCTGTAGTGATGTTACTCTTTCATAATTTAGAATGCAATACCTTACATAAACTTGTCCTTGTGTGCTTGATGCTGCAGCTTGGATCATTGCTCTCCATACATGGATGCTACAAACATCATAAGAAAGCAACTGGGTATAAGGTTGACCATGTTGATGGAGATGCAGAGAAAGGAATATATGATTCTTCTGCATTACCACAAAGCTCTAATAATCCATCTGACCAAGAGAAGAGCTTGGGAGCCTCAAAAGTTATTGTTCGCCAACATGCAGGGATTTTGGGTTATATTTTTCAAATAATATTCCAGGTATACTTCCCATTTTTCATGTATCACTGATTGAAGTGCAAGCCATAAGAGTTATTATTATGATGAATTTAGTTCATAGTATAACATTGCACTCTGATTATACTCAAAAATTGAGTAAGGAGATCAACATTCTGCTTTTCCTGCACAGAGTTACACTTTGTAGCAAGTTTATTCTTTCAGCCTTTGCTTACAAAAGTGGAAGGGAAAGAACATAGCTGTTCCATTTACCACATAATTGATTTTTTTCTCTTCACTTGTGAACAGATCAATGCTGGTGCTGTCATGCTCACAGATTGTGTATTTTGGTTTATAATAGTTCCATTTCTAACTATCAAAGATTACAACCTAAATTTTGTAAGTATCATTTATGGCCCCATTGACTAACATTTTTTCTCTTATAATTTCTATCACATAATTAAGCTGGATATTTCTTGACCATGTGTTCTATTGTTCTGTGGTAGTTGATAGTCATTATGCACTCAATCAATGCAGTTTTCCTCATAGGTGACACAGCTTTAAATTGTCTGGTGAGTTTCTGCATTTGATTCCATTTATTACTCCACTTCCAATGCTTATGCATCAGAAAATTCTCGCCCTTTACTTTTTTTTTCCCTCTTCAGCGGTTCCCTTGGTTTCGAATTGGATACTTTTGGCTGTGGGCAATCATATATGTGATTTTCCTGTGGATGGTTCATGCTTGCATTAACCTCTGGTATAAAGTCTTCAACTATGTTGTTATACATAATTCATTCTACTACAAGACATCTTATAAATAATTTTCTAATATAATTTCTTCTCTGGACAAAACAGGTGGCCTTATCCATTTCTTGATTTATCATCCTCTTATGCTCCACTCTGGTACCAATTTTATTTCTTCCTAATTATATATTATTTGAAATTGGTATACCAAAGCAGAAAACTAAAGGCCAGCTTTTGAAGTTTCTTTTGTCTTGTTTACTAATCAAAATAAGAACTTCAGAACTTGTGCTGACTTTTAATACAAAGGGGTAAAAAACTTTAATGTTAACCAGGAAACAATAATAAAAAGAGTTAAAGAATAGTATATTATGTTGTTACTCTAATCCTTGTTCTAGCAAGTTTAAGATATCTCATACTTATTAATAACTTGTAATTGCTTTGTAGGTACTTTGCAGGGGCATTATTTCACATTCCATGCTATGGAATTTTCGCTTTGTTAATGAAGCTGAAACACCATATTTTGTCAACTCGTTTCCCAGACTCTTATCAATGTGCCAAATGAATTCAACCCAACACTGGAACACACCACCTTCAATCTTCTTATTATTTATGTTCAAGAAAATATAAAGAAGAAGAGAGATAAAACTATTATTCTGTAGCAATAGGATTTTCACAAATAAAAACAAAATATACTTTCTTCTACCAGAACAGTCATTAGAATTTTGTTCTTACTTTCAACACTCAATTAGAAAAAGAACTGTGTAACTAATTATGAATTTATAAGCACTAAACCAAGATTATTTATCAGTGTTAATTACGTGCAACCAGTCATTATTTTCTTACTAATGTCGTAATCAATGTCCAATGCAAACTCTTCAGAAAGGGGTTCGGTTTTTAAATGGAACCTATGAAAAAAAATTGTTGAAGGATGTTAACTCAACTAAATTTTTGGGTAAAATGTTTTATTTCCTTTAGTTTTAAAGTTTTTTATTTGTCCTCGAATAAATGTTGGACTATTAATCTCTAAATTTTTATTAGTTAATGGTTTATTCTTCTAGTTGGTATTACCATTAGACGGTGATTTGATGACTATTTTGATGTGACAATTATATATAATTTTTTTGGTAGATTTTGTTTTTAGTCCTTTGAGATTTTACTAAATTTACTTTTAGTTAGCGTTTTGTTGTCTGATATAATCTTTTAATATATTTTTTATCAGTCTTAATAATTATTTTTTTATGTTATTATTTTTACTTTATTTTTATTAAATACCATTTTTAGTTACTTAACTTTAGTTTAATGTGATAATTATGTGATTAAATATTATTAAATTAAAACATGATTTTGTAATTTTAAGACACTACATATTTTTCAAGAATATAACTTTTAAAAATGTGGTCATGAAAGTGAATTAAAAGTAAAAAAAGAAAGAAAGACTATTTATAGTTTTTTCCCACCCAATTGAGTTGTGTTATAGATTGATAGGTTAAAGGGTGAACCCATTCTCTTGGAGATCCCACATCCACTAGAGATAAAGATATTTCATTGTATATAAGAGAATGCAAACCTCAACCGTATGAGCCGATTTTATGGGGTTGGGTTAGACTTAAAGTCCACTTCGTAACACATTCTAAATTCTAAATAAAAAAAATATATTCATTTTGAAATATGATAAGCTTGATAGGCTCATGAGAGTGTGAGTATTAGGTGTGTGACCATGTGAGTTAGACCTGATTGGATTGTTGGTACACATGTTGTTATATTAGGGGCGTTAATGTTATATTTAGAAAGGTAAAAGTTTTATATTACCTCTATGTTTTTAAGAGTTTATATATCAACATGCCTCATATGTATTTAAAGTGGGTAAGTTGTGTGACTCAAAGTTGAGATATGAGATTGAACTTCATTTAAACATTTTAGGTGTGTATCATTTCAAAATTTTCCTTTTGTGTATGATACATGACTTTCAAGTCTATTTTCTCGTTTTTTCAAAGGTCGTTGTATTATTTTAGTCTTTTGATATACTTGCTTATGTAGTGCTTACTTTGAACACATATGTTTAATGTAGCTTATGCAAACATTGCTCTTTGTGTCTGGTAATGTTACTATTATTTTGTGTGGGGATCACATGAATGTGTTGATCATATCATTATTTCTTATCTTTTAAAACACACTTTCAATTACTTTTTTTTTCATATCATAATTTTTCTTTTATACTTTTGCTAATTTGGTAACTTTGGTATCCTGTATGAAAGATTTATGTTGTACCATGAGGACTTACGCAACATATTATATAAAAGTCTCTTAAGATGAATTTGTAAATATATATTCATGTATATAATTTATATTTATGTTTTTCATTGTTATTAAGTTATAGGGTTGAGGCCTTACAATTGTGTTATGTTGATAACAAATAGATATTTGGGACCTATGTTTAAGGGTGGATCTTTAGAAGAATATGATGCTCTTAGTTTTTGGAAGAATTTTACAATATCTTAAATATTTATACTTTTTTATAAGTGATTAGTCATGGTAATACTCGCAAGTGTTATAGATAATGTGCACCGAAATTCAAATTACGAATATACATTAAACATTAAATAAGACAAATTTATATTATGAACATTTAATAAGCACTAGAGACCTAAAATCATCAAAACACAAGAATGCATGGTTTATACCGCAATGCTTCCGCAGAGGGGAAGAAGACTATGCAGCTAAAAATAACCTACACATGTTAAAAATGGAGAATAAGAAAGTGGGTGACCAAGAAAAAGAAGAAAGATAATGAAGAGGAACATCTACATTAAGTTTATTTTTTTCAAAATACTATAAAATTTCTAGCAATTTATACTACTGATTCCTATTTTGTGACAAGGTTAAAACTTAAAAAACTAAAGGGGACCAAGACAACTAACGAAAGGAACCAAAACAATTAAAATTGATCATATAAAAAACAAAAACAAAAAAATAAAGTAATATAAAAATAACAACAATGTTATTACCTTATGAAGCACATGAAGATCTATCTATATTTATAATATAATGAAGATTTCCTTAATTTTTTATATAAATTGTTTATCCTTTAAATTATAATATAAAATTCACAAATATATTAATGTAAAAAAAAATAGAAATAAAGAACATATAGCAAAACAGAAAAAAAAAAGAAAAAGAAATACGTAGTCACAATAGTGTAGGAAAACAATGAAGAAAAACATATTTTTGGAAAGATTACTCTAACTCCTATGTCAAGAAATATTATAAGAAGGAGGTTACTCCTCTAAATATAAAGAAGAGAGACCATGAGAAAAAGAGAGGAAAAGGAGAGAAAAATAAAGAAAAAGAAAAACATAATTATAAAGAATCTTCTAAAAAAATTAAAACTAAAAATGTTCAATATTTGGAGTGTCTTAAAAAAAAAACATTATTCTTCTTAATATCTTTAAAAAAGAAACATGATTTTAAAAGAAAAAGATACTAGAAACATTAACATTTTCTTTTCTTCACCCAGTGAAGAAGAAGTTGAAACTTCTATGGCAGAAATTCAACCTTAAAAAGTGGAGTTACTTTTGGTGAAAAAGCTTCTACAAAGCTGATTGACAAAATTGGAACGATCTCAACGAGAGAAAATATTTCACACATGTTGTAGAGTTTTTGAAAACATTTGTTCAATAATTATGAATAATGGCTCTTATTGCAATTGTTGTAGTTATAGATTGGTTGAAAAATTAGCCTTATCACATCCTCACCCATATAAGCTAGATTGAATAAGTCAAGATAGTGGAGCAGTATTCCAACACCAAGTAAGTATGTACATAGTTGTAGGAAATATCTAGAAAATGTGATGTGTGACATTGTTCCTGTAGAGATAGGATACACAATACTTGGAAAATTTTGACAATATGATCTTATCATGAGGGTCATACCAATAAAATAACCTTATCTTTCAATAGAAATAAGTTTAATTTTATGTCCTCTCACACCTCAACAAGTGAGAGAGGATGAAATAAAATTAAAACAAAAAAATAAAAAAAGAAAAATCCATAAAAAGTCAAAAAAGAAGAAAGTATGGGCTCAAACCTTCAAAATCACTATGCATACTCTTGCACTCTTCTCAAACAAAAGGTACAACTTCTACTTTCAATGACATGTCATCATTACCTATGCTAGTTAATAAGAAACAAAAAGATAAAATAAAACAGAACAATAAAAAGAACACCTAGTATCTAAAAAATCAAAACATAACTTTTATGTTCTATTTTGTGTAGTTCTAATGTTTGTTGTGTTTTACAGGTAGATTCATGAATTAGGAGGAAGATAAATCTCAAAAAACAAACAAGGTGTCACCCTTGACCATATTGCATAGGAAAAATATTTTTAATGGAGGTATAATGGGAGGACCAACCATACATATCTAGTCTCCACAATACATGATAAGAGAAGAGACACATATGAAAACACTTTTTCTTTTAAGCCTTGTAGAAAAAGTACATAGTATAGTAGGATTTTCAGTTTCTGGCTTTATATTTTGAGTCATGCATAACATAATAAAATTAAGGTTGTCAAACTCGAAAGTCTACGTAAACTAGTGGGAGCTATATAGAGTCAACTTGTAAACTCGTAAGAGTTTACTTTGTATGAAAAAAATATTTCAATAATAAATTAATTAAAGTATTTAAAACAAAATATCAAAATACTAATAAAACAATTATATTTAGTAGTGAATGAGAATAATATAAATTCAAAATATTCAAAACAAATAAGTTTATACAAATATTACAAAATATTATAGAATTGCTCTCACTTGAATTTGATCCACTCCACACATACTTTAAGAAAACATGAATTTATAAAAAGAACGAAATTAAAAAATTCAATTAAAAAGAAAACACTTCTAAATAAAATGCAGCAAATATGTAATCTTCCAAATTCTCACTCATTTTCAATTAAAAGAAAACCTAATTGCAGGTACTTTTTTTATTTCACTCACAATACATAACTCAAAATCCACTTAAACCAGAGAGAAGAGAACACAAAACATTAATCTAGGCGCGGACCACTCAGCGGGGCTGTCGACGATGCAAAACTATCAGAACTAAGATCGACGACGAGAAAGGCGAGCCAACCACGAATGATGACCACAAACGACGACAACAACGAATGGAGACAACCACGAACAGAGGCAACCACAAAAGAAGGCGACTTGAATGTCACCTCAATGCGAACCCAAACACGAGCATAAAGTGAGTTTTTTTTAACCCTAACGCAAGGTCGTTTTGGGTTAAAAATAATACCCTTTGGACTCAATCGATTTCACTAAGTTTGCTTCCGTTCTACCGAGTTTGCTCCAAAATCGAGTTTGTTTTCGAGTTAACTCGGAAATGGTGAGTAAAAATGCAAACTCATACGAGTTAACTCGTGAGTTTGATAACCATGCATAAAATGCCCTAAACTTAGGGTTAGAAGCCACATGACAAGAGCTCCTACAAACCCTAACTTTCCATACAAGCTAGGGTTAATGAGAGGCTAGGGCGGGTGAGTACCTTGGTAGTTTGTTGCATACGGAACTTGCTCCTTCTTTCCCTATAAATAGGCCTCACCTTCATGTACATTTTAGACTTAAATTGAGTAATGAAAATCTACACAAATTTAGATTCATTCACTCTCTTGTCTCAGCTTTCTCCTAGCTAGAAGTTCAAGTGAACTTAGCTTAGGAAAATCGTAGAGTACTATTCTACTTTTCAAGCTTCGTATGTGAAAACCCACCACCAATTCACTTCCATTCCTTCTTTAGTCAATTTTCATTTTTCGTTGCATCCAAACCAAGCTTCATCCAACTCAATTCGGCTTGGGATACCATGGAGACAACTCGTCGTCTATCTGAATGTTTGTGGGTATGTATGAGGAAGTGTTGCACTCATGCACATGTAAGACCAACTCGGGATGGTCATATCTACATATGCAATCAAATATAAGCCCTAGCTCATATTAATGTCACATCCTTACATACTTCCTCAGATGGACAAAGATCGACCATGTGTATTGTTGTGTCATGTTGACCACATAGTCCAAATGATGACTAAACATGATCATCGTCTCAGCACAAACATGTTTGTCCTGTCAGTTATTTCCATTATTATGTTACCAAGACTTTTTATTTTTATTTTTCAAGTGTCTAATGCACTAGTTCAGTGAATGCAATGTATATTTAGGAGTATTACCGACATTCTACAACACATAATTAATTGTGGATGTGACAAAAGATACTCAAACATGACGAAACTCACAATTCATTATAGTTAGTTTGGGACGTCATGAATGAGAATATTATTTATACCAGATATTTACAAACTTTATACTTAAAATTTGTATTTTTAAATTTTAGAATGATATTGTACAGAAATTTAAAAAGAGATATTATCATCATTCCATAATCTTTTGGTGAATATTATTCCTATTAAAAAAATACTTTTCCATTACATAAATTATTTATTTTAAAATTAAAAAATACTCTATAAAATAAATTATGTTTGAAATTAATTCAAGTAAAATATAAACATATTTACAAAAAGTCCAAAATAATGTATTACAGAATGTACAATTTTGAATACACATGTATTCTAAATTGTTCAATCCAAAATTCATCTTATATATTTCAAAATGACAAAAGATGTATTCCAAAATATACGGAATATAATTTTAAAAGAATAAAATTAATTTTATCGGAAAACAGAATGCAAAACCCCCAAGAGAGTTTTTTTTTTTTTTTCTGCAATAGCCCTAAATTGTATTATCCTGGAATGAACAAAAACAAGTATCCAGTGAGCGTAGATAAAATAGAATAAGGCGCAACACTATACATTAATTATTTTTTTACAAAGAATGAGAAACCCAAAATTTGACTACATGGACAAATGTGTTTATTGAAGAAACATCCTAAGATGTAATAAAATGTATGTAATGGTATAGCGGATAAACGTAAGAAATAGAGAGACAGCACTTGGTGATCATAAAGAAGTGGTAGGTAAGGAGCCCATTAAAATAATATTTTCGTCTTTATGCTCCCTACTACTCTTCTCTGCCTTTTCATTCGTAAATAATCCAGACAGGAACCTTGTTGACAACCCAGAACTCAGTCCTCTGCCTAATAAGTCCAAAGCTCCTCTTCTTTCACCACCACCACCACCCCCCCTTTGGCTTCCTCTGTTAGTTAAGCTCCTTGTCTCCTTCAATCTGAGTTGAGCCCCACAAGGACAATTTGCAAGTTTTCTAAAGCAATGCTTGTGGAAAACCAACTGGCAAGCTTTGCACCTTTCAATCTCGTCTTCCTGGTGAAAATTTAGACTATATTGAGACTTCAACTTTTCATTAATATTAAAAGAATTTGAAACTATGAAAGTGAAATGGATAAAAAGTGAACCATTTTCACTTTTTAGAGAAAAACATAAACGGGATAGGATTGATTCCTGGTCTTGCTGCAAACATCAGGAAAGTTTTACAAACTCTCATAAGACAAAATAGCATAATCCCCCCTACCCCAATAAAATTCCCAACTTTCTACTGAAAGGAGACTTGAGTTTTATAGTTCCAACGTTACACAAAATATTACATAATCTGAACACAAATATAGACAATGAAGAAACACAATGTGATTTTATATCAAAATAGTCATTTTTCCTTCACAATAGATTGCTTTATCAAGAAAAAACAAGAACAGGTCAAACAAAGAAGCATTGCTCTTTAATATTCCCACTGGTGCAACTAAATAGTAACGTAAGACCCGCTTTGCTAGCTTTTACCCGATGTAAAACATCAGGTATGTGCCTAACAAAACATCCAGTTGGTGGAATCCTGTTCCTTATTTTCTGGTAGATGGATAGATACATTTAAAGGAGGTAGTTCAACAAGTACTTATTTCAGCTAAAAAGTTGGATTTGTGAAACGTGTCAAATAGAAAGTAGAAGTTAGAAACGTGATACGGGGTTAATCAACACTTGAGAATGATGTGTTTCTTTTTTTTTCTTACAAGTTCTTTTTTGCGTATTTTTATCTACTACAGTTGGGCTGTACCAGATCTTTAATGAATTTCCCCCCACCCTCTAGACATATATAAGTGTATTTCATACAAGTAGAAGTAAAGAAGTATAGAATTAAAAGTAAAATATACTTAAGGAGGCATTCCCTGGGGATCCAATGCAAATAACCAAAACATTTGAGCATCGTGTAAAACAATTTAAACAAGTTCTATATTTGAATTCAATTTTAGATCCCCTAAAGTACACGGTACAGCTAAATTGTTTCATGAACCAAATCAATACTGTTTTGGTACTTTATAAAAACTCAAAAAGTGTTGTTATATGCAGAGCCACAGACAAGTTTTATTATACAACTGAAATCTCCGAATTCATCATTGCCATTCATTTTTCTCTTCCATCTTTTCCTCTTCGTTTCACAAAAATCATTTGTCCACAAAATGTTCGAGATTCCTAAACCTCTTTCTGTGCAAACCCAAGCACTTGGAAACCCACCCTCAAAAACAAGTTATTGAGGGGGAGAACAACCTCTATAGGTAGTCCTTTCCGAGACACTTCCAACTAGGTTCCAATACCGATTGATAAGTACCCTAGCATTTGAGGATCCCACCCTCAAAAGCTAGCTATTAAGGGGGAAAACCAAACACTTGAATACTCCAGCAAGTATCTCATATCACTCAATGTAGGACTTAGGCACCCCATAATGCCCAAGTTCTTATCACTATACGTTGTCAAATCTTATTTGATTTATTCATCAATAGATTCTAGTGTACTTTTATTTGCTACTGTGCACTAAGCCCCTATGGAGCCTGATTAAAATTCTAAAAAATCGTTACTCTTCTCATCGATATTATCTAATTCTACACTATAGAATCTTAGCTATTGACATATACACACCTGAAATGGGAAAATTAGAGAAGATGGGTCACTACAATCTTGTCGGGCATTACACGGGTCTCCCACATCACAGCATACAAGGCATTGGTCAGTAATGTGTTCCATGATTTTCCTTGACACAGTTTCCACCATCACAGGAAGTGCTGCAAAAAAGTTGCTATTTGTTAAGAACACTGGATATAGGGAATGCAACAACTTATAAATTAACCAATGGTTAGCTCCGGATTGCATAAAACAAAGAAAAATGAAACACACAATCTGCATGATAATTCTACATAGGCTGATTTCTTTAACTTTATCTTAGTAATGAATTCCATTTCTTGTTAGTTTCAATACTTGATGCCCACCTCCAAACAAAAATATGTTCATTACCACCAGAGTAAAACTGGATCCCACATCTTGATTTGCAGGTCTATCCACTAAATAAATAGTTAAAACTGACACAGCCACATCCCTGAAGGTTTTATGAGCTATAATTTTAAGATGCTTACTACTGTTGTTACCTCACATAGTTTAGATACCATATGCCTTTCATGCTATCTGTTTAAACAGTTAATCAAGAACCGACAATGACTGGGTACCATAGGGTAGAGAGAGATCCATTGAACCAGATAAAAAAACTGATATTCTCCAACCCCAATTAATCCCTAAATTAAAATAAATCAAATCTATATTCACCACACCATGAATATAAATTCAAAGTACATAATGAGTAATAAATCCATCCAATTAGAAAGAGGAAAAAGAAGAAATCAGTAATACAATCTGACTTAACAAATTATGCATGTCTGCGCATCCATCAAAACTGAGCTTTAGATATCATTGAGCAATCAAAAGAAGTGAAACACATGTATGACTAATTGAAACGAACTCTCATTTAAAGCACTAATAAACAACAATAATAGAAACTAACCAGCAAAGACTCCTCTGGAAAGATCAATCAAATCTCTAAGAGCAAAAAAGTCATTGCTTTCAAGAAGATATCTCCTGTTTCCAAGTCCTCTGTTAATGGCCCTCCGAAACGGGCAGCGAACGTATGGAAGCATTATACCTATCTTTTTTCTGACACTCATAATATGAAGTAAAGCTGGGACCTTTGACAAAAGGAAGGGATTAACGGCAGTGACACAGAGCATGGGCTGCAGAAGAAATTTAATCAATAAAATTGAAAAGTGAATGGTAAGAATATTACAAAATATACAACAGAAAAAAGTACAAGGAGGAAAAGAATAGCATGCATCTAGTGTATTAATTGATAAACAACCAAGAAAACACAACACAGATTTCACATAAACACAAATATTTCAGTGTCCAATCCAGAGTTATGCATTATTTTCTACTTAGAACACATCCTGGGGACTCCTGGAAGAAAAATCCAATGATATATGTTCACAATGCTAATCGTAATTGCAAGCAAATAAACAGAACTCATTCAAAACTAGTAATCCTACATTAGCATATATCCACCCTGCAGGAATAAAGAGTTATGCAATGGTAAATAGAACTCTTCAATTTGGACATTCTATCTCAGAACTTTCTCTCACTTTCTATCGTTTTTCTTTACTTCCTCAACCAAATAAGTTTTTAAATATTAACGTGGAATATAAACATTCACATCAAAGATAAGGTAAGAACATTATAAAAGACAAACATTAGAATTAAATTTACCTGTTCATATATAGAATCTAGATAGGATTTTGCCAGCTGAGAAACATGATAATGAGTAAAATCCCAGTGATGTAAAACTCTGGCTGGCAAGACTGCAGTCTCATTTGTGTGGCAAGAATAACAAAACAATTGGCCCGTGTATTCACAAAGTCGAGGCTTCCCCCATCCAAATGTCTGTACAAAATCCCAAATCAAAGTCTTTCCATCATCAAAATGCTTATGGCATCCAGCACAGGTATGATGCTGTGCTTCTAACAACTGTTTGATAGATTTGTTTGGTGGAATTTCAACAATGAGTGAAATTGTCTTTCCTAAATTGGAAACGTTTCGAAAACTTTTCCATCTTGTAAAAGAAGACTGAGACACCAGTACATTTGACACAGGTGAAATAGGGTACGAATCTTGATGGGACAAAAACCATGTCAATGCCCTAGGAGGACTTAAAGAGAACCTGGAATGGATAATAGACTGTAAACACTCTTGAATGAGGACACTTCTCTTCACAATAATATCAGGAGATGCACTTCTAAATATCTGGGTTTCCTTCTCAACAGAAGACCATGGCAAAGGTAGTTTCCAGCCTTGCTCTTTGAATAATGCTTTCATGCAACTATAGAGAGTGAAGAAATCACGATATCGCCTTTCAACCTCCCACTGGTCCTTGCCACTCCACACTTTAATTTTGTACACAGTGTATTCCTTCACTCCAACCAATCTTTCACTGAAAGAAACATCCCCTTTCTTCTGCCTCGCACCTACCACTTCAATCCTATCAATTCTTCTTGGCCGTTGAACTAGCAGGTAAGCATCATCTGTGCTAGAAGTAGAAGCAGTCAACCCACCATCTCTTGAAGGCATAGAAAATTGAGGCTCAGCCAATCTGTTACCAATGGAAAGCCTAGCCCCAGGAGAATCCACTGATTCCAGTAAAATTTCTTCCATTTCCTGAACAACCTCGTCATAAAATTCACTTAGCTCAAAGTCTTCTGTCTGCAATATTTAGTGAAACATCCAATACCACAATGTCAAATCAAGTATATGTGCAGCCAAAAATGAGTAACTTCAACAATAAGTCTATGACATCATTTATCACCATCTCTTTTAAGGGATATGGCATAATAGCAACCTTGACATAAAAATAAAAATAAAAATTATAAGGCTAGTTAAATCACACATCTAACGTTTCAAAATTCAAAAATTAATTTAGAGGCTAGGCTCTAGTTTCAATTGCATACATCTTATAGAATTAGTAATAAATAATTACATTACTCAGCCAAAATAATCTTCCTCAAATGGCAACCCAATGGGTTTACACAACGTTTTAGATAGAGACTACACACCACTTGATCCAGCCACTACAATTTGGTTGCAGTTATCACAAGTACATCACACTGTGATCGTTCTCCATATTGGCCTACAACAGTCATAATGCAACTATGACCATAACACAACAACTACAACCCCAACTTAAACAACGGGACTACGCATTAATTAAAATTGACAAAATTCAAGTGGCAAATATTAACTGAAAAGGGTTGAATTGAAAATGATAACCTGAAAGACAATGGGATGCATTGCTCACCTTAGATACCACAGGACTTTTCTGTAAGAGATTTGTTGAAGTGGACGAACTCTCTAACGTTTTCTTCATTCCACTGTCTGGCAGCTGCGCAGTTGATTCAATACACTCAAATGATTTTGAAATAACGTTCTCAAGATGGCTGGATGTATTGGAATAACTTTTATGAAATTGGCTATCATCAGTAATGTGATCAAGCCGGAACATAGAATCATCAAGCACCGACTTTACACCATAAGCATCACTAGCTGCAATAGCTTCTTCACTGTTCACATTCCCCTTCTCCGTCCAACCACAACCATTAACACCCAAACCCATATTGCGAGGAGCTTCTTTCTCCCGCAGCTCCAAATCAACTTCATCCACCTCGGCAACCGAAGAAATTTCAGGACAACTAACCAAATCCCCAGAACCTCGGACCGGCATTTTGACACTGCGCGGAGAATCGATTGGTGCAGAACTTTCCTCTAAGTAAACAGGCATAACAACTTCTCTGTCCCTAACCTCTTCTACGGCATCAGAATAACCTATATCTTTAGTTTCTTCAACTTCATTGACTATAACCATGTTCTTTTCATTCTGCCCTTGCTCCTTTTGACCAGAACCCGAATTCAATCTATCATTCTTTTTTCGCTGAGTGTGGAATAGATCAGACATGACACAAACGGGACCGTTTTGCAGCAAAAAATCATCCAAGTCTAGCGAACCATAGGCCACGGAAGTGTTCATAAACAAAGAGTTCTCGTTTCTCACTTCCGTTTCTTCACAATAACCCATGTTTTCCGTCAAATAAATTTCCTTCCCACCATCACCATCATCATCACCATTACCATCACTGTCATAGTTATACATAGAATCATCACCCTCCGATAACTCTTCCAATTCTTCTTCTTCTTCTTCTTCCTCTTCCCTTTTATCAATTTGAATTTCAAAACCATTTTTACCACCTTCTCCAACACTCACTTCACCGTTCCCATTCGACACTCCGATCCGGTTAAACCCAATCAACTCCGATGAATCGAGCGCAGTCAAAGCGAGCTCCTCACTGCAATCACCGTACAGCTCCAATCCACTGGAACCGTACCGCAGACTCCGTCTTCGGTCGCCGGCACGATTCGCCTCCGCCGTTCCCTTTCCCAAACTGAAACTCTCGAAACCCTCCGCGGAAGAGGCGAAATCGTAATCGGAGAAATCGTGGAAGAGCGTGACAGCGCTGCACATGCTCATGCTGGTGCTGGGCGTTCCCATCACCGAGTTGGCGCTGCAATACCTCTCGAACTCGGAATCGTCCGACGCACCGTCCGATTCCCGAACCCGTAACGGAGGAAACGAATCCAACGGATCCGGAGAACTGAGTTCTCCGCGCGCATTCATGGCTTCAAATTCGACCAAAAAAAATATAGAAGGTTACATGCGATTGATCGAAGATGCGAAGCTTCGGAAGGTTCTCGAAGGAACCGCACGGTTCGATAGAGGTGAAAATCGCACAGGGAAGGCGATGATGATGCAGAGGGAAACAAAAATAATAAAAATTAAAAAAAATGAAAGAAAAATAAAAATAAGAATCTGATATTTGTTTTTTTGTCCTCAAAAAAATAAAAAACAGAGAGAAAAAAGAATTGTGAGATGGGAGAAAAGTGGATTCAAAACTACCAGTATAAATAAATATACGACCATTTATTTATGTGCATCTTGTTTTACCTACCAATCAAACAATTGAACTTTTTTTAAAACTCAGTTGAGTTTGACCAACTTCATATCTTATTTTCTTATCAATTTAATGTTACATATTGATTATCCAGAGATATTTTGTATTTGTATTTTTAGAAAATCACAACTTTTTTTAAGAAAAAAAATAATTTGTTAGTCCAATAATTTCTTTAAATAACTATATCAGAGGGATCCGTTTCAAATAAATAACTTTTTTCACAATGATGAGTTTAAAATCTTTTAATTATATGAGTGATACAATTTTGTAGTTGCATGAAACTTGGTTAGTTATTACTTTAAACAATGTTTTTTAGATTGTTTGAAGGACTTTGTTAGTTGGTTTGAGTTGGTATCTTTTTATGGTTTGAGGGACTATTGTGGTATTCGTCCTTGTTATAACTAATATGGTACACTCTTAATTAAACCCGAAAATCTTTTCTTTTTAATTCAATTAGGTAAGTGGTGTGAATAAGATTGCAGATTATTTAATAAAAGCTAATAAACATTATCGTTCTCATTTTTAGATAACTATGTAATAAACATCATATCAGGTATTCAAGAGTTTGATTGATAATGAATATTTTACTGTGTTCAAATTACTTTAATCAAATTTGGTATACGGAATCTTAATCGAACTTATAACTCATATGTGAGATACACAAATATTAAAGATATATTAATTGATAAATCTTGTTGTTTAATTATGTTATGATAATTTTTAATTTTTTATATGATATTATGCTTAAACAGCTGATAAAAAAAAAAAATTAATTGATAATGTTTTTATTGTTCAATTATATTATGATAGTTTTTATTCTTTATATGATATTATGTCGATACATAAAAACTAAAGATATATTAATTAATAATATTTTTGTTACTTAATTTTATTATGATAGTTGTTATTCTTTACATGATATTATGTTAATACATAAAGATAAGTGTGATAAGATTCTCAAAAGTTCTATAAATAAAGTTCTAAGGCAAATTATATATTTTGAATACATATTACACTCAAATACAATATTTTATGCTCTCACTTATTTGAGCTTAGAATTTTCTAGTGATGAAGTTTCTCTCCTCACTTTGTGACTTCCAACATCATAGACAAAGTGTGTTTTGTCAAACAAATCACTATAAAAAATATTTGATGTATTTTTTTTTCCCGATCTCCTTTATATTGTATATTATTATTATCTACATTAACTTAAGAAGAAGAATTATTGTGAGAATTGATTTATAAAAGTTTTTAAACAAGTAAATATATTAAGTTATGAAGTTGTATCTATTTCATCCAATCAGATGCAATATAGGTTAAAAAGTCATTAACAAATTGTCTGTCATAAGAAATTATTATTTAAGTAATCATTAAACAAGGATATTTATGAAATTTTAAAAAAACACAATTTATCCCTCCCTTCTTATATTTTGCATTTCCTTACAAAGATGTTAGAGAATAAACATTTCAATAAATATTCTTATTATTTTCATCTCAATCACATTTCTCCCATCAAAATCCTATTTTATATTTTTCCAATTAAATGGATCCAAATAATTATAATTTACAAGCTTATTAATTATTTGGAAAATTACCAATATATTTCTACTAGTCAAGTTCTTATAATAGTCTTATTTTACTAACATTTCCACCACCATCATAAGAAGTTATTAACTGATCACTATGTAAAATTAGAATTTTGTTAATCTAAGTGTATTGATATAAAGTTAGTTTGTTACTTTATAATGCAATTTTTATGAACTCTTCACCTCAAACCTTCAAATCTAAAGTGTGATGCTTAATAAAGGTGGATGTTTCTTCTATTAGATTTGTTGTTGTACCTCTTATGTTTCACAACCATAAAATCTCATCGAATTAATTAGAGATAATTTGTTCTTTAGGAAAGTATTCCTCAAGACCCATTAAACTTATATAAACTTTATAAAGAAAATATGAAAGAAAGAACATATATATTGGTCATAATATTATAAAAGCGAATTGCAATGGAAATGATTATCATAGTCAATTAATTTCAAGAAAATGAGTTATATGGGAATCACCATTTGCATAATAATACAAAATATACAATCATCTTACTATATATATATAACATATAACATATAAGTGGCACCAAATATTCAAGAGTTATATGACATTTTTCTTTTCAACAATATAATATGATACATCAAAGTAGATCCTACAACACATACCCCCAACATAATTATTAATGTGTTGGTTTTCTTCAAATACACACAAACGATAATATATTGATTAATCTAATATTCAACACTTGAAATTGTTCGAATTTATAGAACATCCTCACAACCTTTATCATCAATTTTTATTTCAACAAGTTACTTTTACCTGTAAAACTTTTTTGTCCCATTCAATTTTGTTTACGATCGTGAAATATATTTGTCACCTTTTTTTTTTATCACACTATCATAGTCATATAATCTAACATCATTTATGGGTAGTTATAAACCTCCTTACACAAATACTACCCATGCAATTAATGAAAAGATAGATAGAAAGTGTGCAATCATGAACATGGTAATAAAGGGAAATTCAACCACCTCCACCACTAGCATAGAGCATAAATCACAAGGAAGACCATTGGAGACTAACTTATATGGGACAAACTTTCATGAATAATTTGATTGTACAATTTTATTAAATTATTTTATATATATTCAATAATATTTTCAACTTAATTTAAAATATTTATCATAATCTTTTTTAAATAAAGCTTCATTTTAAGCATCCTACCATAACGTAAAAAAATATTATTAAAAAAAAAAAACAAACAAAACAAAGACTAGACCAATACCCATATACAATGAAGAACTTCCGTCTATATTAATTAGAACATAGGTTTTAACACCTTTTAAGAAATAACCCCAAAGAAAAACTATGGAGTAAACAAAAGAACTAAAACAACACCTATAGATAAATATCACAAAAAAACAATGATTTTCCTTTCTTATTAACAAACATTTTAAAACATTTTATAGGACGTCCAAACCTCCTAGTAATTTTAACAACATCATCTCCATTATCACTAAGAGGTTGTCCCGTATCAACCTCACCATTCAAATACTTAGCAACAATTTCATATTCTTTCAGAAACAAAGTAACACTTGAAGAGAGAACCGCATTAGACTCTAGAGCAACATTTGTATTAGGCACAATTGTCAAAAGAGTAAACTTCTAAAAGACAACATCAGACACCAAAGCAACATCTAGAGAAACATATGTTAGGCCATAAGATGCAACATTTTTGTCGAAAGCCAACTTAACTTGGGTAGTGCAATTGGTCTATGCTACTACATTCTCCAACCTAAAAGGGATTCAAAACAATTTTGCAAGGTCAAATCATTAGAGATAGTTTTAGATGAATTTTTTTTTGTCAACAATAGACAAGGAGTCCTTTTCTTATAGTAAATCTCCCGACTCATGAAAACTCTTCAACAAGGGCATATTAGCAAAAATATCAACCAGAGATCCAGACCCAATCTCTATATCATCAATAGGGTTAGGAACAACAAACAAATTCTTATTGACTTTCTGAACAACAACATCATGAACTACAACAATATCCTTAACATATACAATAACATCAAAATTTAGAACATTATCAATAGATTGTAAAATTGGTTTGTCCCTCATTTCCCTCTTTTGAGAAACTTCTTCCTGTTGGCTATTCGAGATGCTAGCTTCCTTGGACTAAGCAACAACAAGCTTATATTGAACAACCACAAATTTAGGCAAAAAAGTATTACCTGTATTAGTATCAAGTTGTCTCCTACATTCAGATAAATTATGACCAATCATTTTGCATGATGAGCAAACTAGAGGCAACTTCTCATATTCAATATCTGCAATGGAAACATAGTCAGACATTTCCACCAAATTTTGATTGGACAATTTGATAACATATCAATATCAATTAGGACCCTAGCAAAAAATCTTCTAGATTTATTCATTGTGTAATCATTAAGAGTTAGCGGGGTATCAACCCCTTTAGTAATATAAAACATAGCTTTTGGTTGCCAATATTCCAAAAGAAGACTATGTATTCTAATCCAACATTGGATTTTGGTAAGCTTCAAAAGTAGGGACGAAATCTCTAGATCAAACAAATATTCTCAGAAATTCCAAAACCTCGGACAAGGACTCTCCTCATATCCTCAAGGAAATAAAAAAACATACTCATAAAATCCCTTTTCAAGGGGAATAACCCTTTACGATAATTTATTTTAATTTTGTTTTTTCTTTTAAATTACATAATAAAAAAAATCTAACCTAAATAAAAAACCATATTCAAAATTTATCATTTAAAAACAACGAATTACGTCTTTAGAAACATGACCTAAATATTATTTGTAAAAGTAACATTATTACAATAAAAAAATATTAATAAATTTTTCAATTAACTACATTAATAGTTTTAATTTATATATTACTAATTAGTTTATATATTATTTTATGTTTTCAATTTCACTTTTGTAATTAAAATATAGATATATAGATAATTAAAATAAGAAGTTAAAAAGAAGGTAAAGCCATAATTCCAATTTATAAGAAAAAGCAGTAATATGATGACTTCAGTAACAGGAAAATACACAAATTTGTCAATTGGGTGACAACTTCGTCATGGAGTTATCAACCAATAAGGACTTTCTCAAATCCGTATTTAAGAAAAACTCAATTTAGTAATTTTGAAAAAAAAAAATCACCATCGTAAGTGTAAGGAAAAAGAGGTGATATTAGTTTATAGATAAGTGTAAGGAAAAAGTAGAGTAGACAGGGAAATATGGGGTTTGGAAACGGAAAAGATGAAAGCATTTAAGATATTCAAATAATATAAAGAAAGCACCAAGTAACCTTTTTTTTGCAACAATTCCACTTAATAAATGCAAGCTTTATTAGCATCTTGTCTTGACGAAATCTAACACAAAATCTCAAAAACTCAAGGTTCCTTTTTTTTCAGATACAAAAAGAATCCATTTCCAATGTCACTTTTTTGTGACGTAAATGTAAACAATTTATGATCCTTCTTTCTATTCTAAAAACCCTTTTTTGCACAGTACAGAGATTATTTTTGTACATCTCTGTAAAACATGTACTGCATGAGGCCTGAATTACAAAAGTCAAATCTGAGTCACGATTCAGACATCCATGCCCACATCATCTTTAAATTTCTGCAAAACAAAACAGGAAAAGAGGTTAGTCAATACAGCATTGCAACTGAGTAGGTTCACTATCCAACTTAACTCACATTTGAGACATCCTTAAACAAGTTGAGAGTTTTCAGAGCCTTCCCTGATTGTTGTGTTTCCCGCGCCAGAGCCACCCCTTCAGCTAGGTTCCTCACATGGCCACTAACCAATAGAGCCGCTGCTGCATTTAGAATCTAACCATTTTGTTTGCACAGAATAAGTAAAACATGTCTTAATTAAAAGACAAGAGAATGCATTCAAAATATCAGAGGAGACCAGATTATTCATAAAGAATGAGACAAGTATCAAAATATTTTATGCAGGAGATAAACACGAATTTCGATATTTTAACAGCAAAAAAGTCTTATCTCACCAAGATGTGGTTGGTTGCATTAACAGACAGCATTATTTAGTTTGATTATAAACTCTATGGTCTCGGCCAGTTCCAAGTTATAGAATAAAGGAGGGCTGTGTTAGGCCTTCGCCAGTCAACTTAAAACTCCCCAAAACAACACATGGATAACTCGTGAAATTGGGAATTTCACTGTGAAAGTTTTATATGAATAGGACAATAAACAGCGGCCCTAAATGGATTTCAATAAAATAGGACCCTAAAGCTTTCTACTTCCGAGTAAAAGAAAAATACAGACCCAAACAACTGCTGTTCCTATTACGTCAAGTGGACAATTTTTATCTGTTTTAGATGCAAAATGTTAATGCTGGAAAAAGAATATTGAAAGGGAAAAACAAGATATCAAGGTAGGTTACTAACATGATTCCACAGCAATCAGAGTCGTAAACCCATAAAATTATAAAGGTTAACTTACAAAGTAGTTTATGCCTAACTCAACTGTATAAACCTCTTTGTAAAATAGTATCAGAACCTATCCTAAATCCATTAAAAAGGTCACTCACCATCTTATCCACATACTAAGTTCAATAGTTTTGGATGTGAGGGGGATGTATTACAAAAAACTCAAGTTCCATATTGACTATAGATAGTATCAAAATATAATACGCGAATAATTGTCACTTTATAAGGCGGTTTTGTAAGGGTGCATTAATGCCTAAACCACTTGGTAAGATGTGTTACAATCAAAATAATGTGTACAAAATTTGAAGGTAAAGGCCAAATTTAGAAGGGCACATGTTCCATCTCAATCAAAGTTTCGTAAACTCCTAGCATCTTCCCACGACTTACACAAAGATGTCATCCTCTCAGCCCCAAAAAATATTTAAAAGAAAAAAAAGGAAATGAAACAGATGTACTCACTAAAGCATCTGCAATAGCCCCCTTCTCTCCACCTAGAACACGCTTCAGAACCTCTGCATTGTACTCGGGACCACCACCTTTTAAGTCCTCAATAGTACAACGAGGAATGTCAAAGTCCACTGTTCCAATGAAAGATCTATTATAGCACTCAATTGGCAGCATGAGAGATTTATTAATTTACTGCATAACAGAATCATATAAAACCATAAACTAACATATGCTTACAGGGATCAAATGAGAACTTATCAACCCTGTCAGCAGTAACATCAAGCACTAAACCAGGTCCTGCATGTAATGCAAATAACTGGATCAGATATAGTACCGATTTAGAAAAACTTCTCAAAACACACTTATGAGAGAAGAGAAAATATGGCGATAAAATGAATCAACCTTTCCTTCTCATAAGTTAAAACTAAATTATTCACCATGAGCCTTTTAGAAGTTTTCTTGTCTAACTTTTCCAAAAGTTGAAGCATATAACTTCATTCTAACTCGTAATAAGAGTTTGATTCATTTTTTTACCGATCTATTTCTTCTCCAGTAAGCTCTTATGGAGAAGTTTATTCATAATAGGCTTAAGATATTTATAACTTAAAAGAAAAATATTTCAGATACAGAAACAAACTAGAGATCTTACCAAGAGGACTCATCTCATCCAAACCTTCAGAGTGAACAACTAAAGCTCTTTTCATGCCAAATCTGTTGAGTGCTTTAGCCATTTTGGAGACCTATCCAGAAAAACATGACCAATAGCTAATTAGGGATGACATAGATGGAGAAAGTCAGAAACATTAGTCCTCAACCATTCAACCTCTATCTTATTTTTAAGGAAAAGATACAAAAGTAATAAACAAAAGCAAATGTTTCTGGAATAAGAGTATAAAAAACCACATAATCCATAATGTTTGTTTGACAAATACAATTCCCCAATAAAACAAGTCAAATTCGATTTGTGGTACAATCTCTTCAGTTAAACAGAATGACTCTGGGCAATTTAAAAGTTTTAATTTGAGGAGAAACAATCTATAGGGATGAATAGTTCAACCAATGGATTATAGAGATTTTTAGAAGGATACAAATAAAAAAAATGTGAAGGAAAAAAACAAGTCGGAGTTCAGATGCTTTACAGACCAACTTTATAGAATAAAGAAAAAAAAATACTAAAACAAGTTGATAATACAGAAAAGAATTCAGCTTGTTCGTAGGATTTCAATGTGAACATTCCTTCAAAATTCAACCTGATTTCAAAATTACAAATCTTTAATTCCAAATTTAGAGCAAATAGACTTTTATATTTTATCCTTTCATGATTTAGATATTCTATCCTTAACTCAATTTTGGCTTTCCAAAAACTTGCGAAGAAGATTACTCTGCATGTAAATATTAGAGTGATACGAAAGTCTTTTCTGTAAGATTATTTGAATAAATAACAAGTCAAACCTGTAAGACAGGATGGCACTTACCAAGTCCTCTGTGTATACTCCAACAACTGCAAAAGGTGCGTGTGCTGGATTCAACATTGGACCCAATATATTGAATACAGTTTTGATCTTCAACTTCTTTCTTATTGGCCTGACAATCTTCATCGACGGGTGATATTTTGGAGACATCATAAACCCAATCCCAGCTTCATTCACACACTTCTTTACTCCCTAATTCACAAAACATAACAAAACAAAAACAAATAAGCAAACACATCAATAATAGCAATTTCTGTTCAATAAATTCTATCAATGCAAGACAAACCTATAGTCAACATACACAAAAATGCATATTACTGAGCAATAAATGCATCAGAGCTTAACTAACAAACTTACCACTTTTATTTTCTAAGTAAGCCCGAAATACACCACAGTATTGGATAATATCAATTTCATTACATAAATTGAACACTAACAGAAAGATTAGTATTGTTAATATATTGCAGCAGTGGTCACAGTTCCAGTTTTGTGACAATCTTCGATATTACAAAATAAAGACAACTTAAATGCATTTCCTCCTGTGTTTCTAGTGTTGTTTTGGTAATCATGATTCCTGAAATTCATATATATCAAAAATCATGATTTCTAAGAATGATAAAGTCCTGTTTGATTGGTCCTGTATATTCTTTGGACATTTAGAGTAAAAAACTTTAATTAGTTACCACATAAATAATCAATAAAAGTAATGTTTGTTTTTTTACAAATTGGGAAAGTTAAATAATGCAGCTATTTTTTACTGCGGTAAAACCCTTTTTACATCTAGCATGAAAACAATTTTGTGGGGAAAAAAAGAAAAAAAAAATCAGAAAACAATGTTTGATCGAAATGATAATTTCTTTTTCAACTTGAGAAAGTTAAATAATGCAGCATTTTTTTTACTGCAGTAAAACCCTTTTTCCATATCGCATGAAAACAATTTTGTGGGGAAAAAAAGATAAAGAAAATTCAGAAAACAATGTTTGATCGAAATGTTATTTTTTAAAACATAATACAAACACAAATTTTCCAACCTCTGATGCCTAAACAATTAAAAAAAACTCTCTAGTAACAAATACCCATTTTGAGATCAACATAGATTATCAAAAGTAATACACTTTAAAAAAACACCCCAAAATAATTGTGTCCAGATGATTTCCAAATTGGTAATTGATATCTTGCACTAACCTCAGGACCTAAATCAATCACCACTCCGAGGGCTTCTAACACGTCCGCACTTCCACACGCAGAAGAACTGGACCGGTTCCCTTGCTGCAACACATCACCCTTTCAAATTTCAACCACACAATTTCAATTTACTCACACACCGCAACTTAACAACAGCAAACACCTTCGCAACTCTGGCACCGCAAGCCGCCGTGAGAATGGAAGCCCCCGTTGAAATGTTGACGGTGTTGGCACCGTCCCCTCCTGTTCCCACAATATCCACAACATCGTTCAATCCCTCAACCTTCGTCGCATGTCTCAACATTGCCCTTGCTAACCCCACAACCTACGAATCCACAAAAACAAATCAACAAAATATAAAAACTCAAACTTTGCAAACACAACCACTCACTTCTTCGAAAGTCTCTCCTTTGGCTCTGAGAAGCACAAGAACCGCGCTGATTAAGGCCTCGTTTGGGTCCTGAAGCAGCGAGTCCAGACACGCTTCGGCTTCATCTTCCGACAAATTCACCCGGGAAATCAGCGTTTCAATCAGCTAGAAACGCGTTTTAGATTTAAATTAAAAGAATGAAACATAAAATTATGAACTAAAATCTGATGAATTGTGGAGTGACCTGGGGCAGAGGTTGAATGGAGGTAGCTACATTGCTGGAAACGGTGGCGTTTGAGGAGGCAATCGAGGTCGTTTGAATTAGGGGTGAAACTGGATGAGAAAAGAAACGGCGTCGTTGGGAGCTGAGATTGGAATAGCATGAAGGAAACGGAAGAGTGCAGGGTGAGAAGAGAGATTGTGGGTGTGTCATGTTGAAGAAGAACTGGATTTGGTTAAAGAAAGTGATAATAGTTAAGAATGAATCAGAGATAGAGAATTTAAAGAACTCACATCTCACACTTGAGAATAGTGATTTACACCATCAAATACATAAATTAACATTACAATTCACATAAATAAATTTCAGACAAAGTTTTGTGATTTTAAAGGTGGGTGAGAAATTGAAAACAAGAAAAAGAAATAAAAAAAAGTTAAAATGTTTAGAAAATAAAACAAAACAATTGTAATAGTGTGATTTGTGAGATGCACATTTTTTTTAAAAATTTTAATATATTTTTAATCCATATATAATATATATTAAACAATATTACGCACAAAATCTATTGTAAAAAATGTACATACAAAATATATGATCTTCTTTTATTTTAATTTTTTTAAAAGAAAAATATTAGTTGGACTTGATACTTTTGTAGTTTTTTTGGTTGTTATAATTAATTACATATTTTAGCTCTAAAAAATTAACATATTTGAAAATTAAACAATATTTTAAATTAAACTAATTAAACTATTTTTACATGGACAATTCAATCAAGTAATTTACTTACTATTCATTAAAATAATTATATTTGTTTATCATTTTGTACGTATTGTGTGAGCACAAGAGTGTTTGTTGTTAGGATATGTCTTGAAAACATTTATTCATATTTATTTTAGAGTTAAATTAGTTCTATTCAAGTTTAATTGTCCATTTTAAATTTTGATTCATCAAAATGCTATTGCATTTTTTAATGGAAATAATTCTATAAAAAATTAAGTCATAACTTTGGAAACCATGTGATACTCGCCTTTATATTAAACTATATTAGTTATGATCAATAATCGCTTAAGAAAAATTAAAATTAAAATTTTATAATAAATGAATAAATTGTATATTAGTTCTTCTATTATCTAATTTTAAAATGACTTCACTTTTGTTTTCATATGGAAGTAAGTTGATTATATTAATATAGTTTTTATACCATCAATATAAAAAATTTCCTTTTGTAGAATCGTTATGCATGAAAGTGAAGGTATTTTGATGGAAGAGATTTAAAATAAAATTTATCAATACATAATAATATGGATAATAACTTTGTTACTTATTTTTTAGTATCATTGCAAAATGGTACCTCGCTATGAGGCTCAGACACTTATCTTAAATGGGTGTATCCGTATCAGATACACGTATCGGTATCGACGCTCGTAGGACACGTATCAATGAAATGTTCAATTCAAAAAATATTTGTTGAATTTTTGAAAATTTTAAATTTTAAAAGGTATAAATACAATAATTTTCTAAAAATTTAAATTTATTGTATAAATTTTTATTATGATTATAAAAATAAGGAACAAATTCTTTTGAACTCCGTGTCCTACATTTTAGAGATTATACGTATCTCCGTGTTCGTATCCATGTCGTGTAAGTGTCGGTATCCGTATCTGTGTATATAGCTAGCAACTTTTTTTAATTTTCCATTTTTTGTTAACGTGGTTTTTTTTGTCCAGGGTTTGTGGTTTTTCTAAGTCTATTAAATAATAGTTTACTTATAACTCTAATACTTTAAAGTCTCGCTAAGGTTTTTGAACTTATCCTTTATCATTTATTGAAGAATTTAGAGGCAAATTTTATGCTTCAGGATGTGGGAGTTACTGGAGTTATTGTGCCTTGAAAGATTTCATGTTGCAAGAATCTAATTCTAGTTTGAGCTAGTTTCGTTTTCTTTGTATATATTCTAATACCATTTTGTTTTATAGGATTTTTAAATATTCTTAATTATTTAATATGTTTTTATATTGAGTTAGAAAATATTAATGCATCATCCAAATCTGAATAAGGATTTAAAATATTGTTCTTTATATTTTGAAATTTTAAGGGACATTTTTTTAATTTCATTGGCACAACATTTCGTATTTATAATGTATATTTTTTGTAATGTAAAAGCAGGACTACAAATATATATTTATCCCTTTTCTTTTCATTTGATTTCATAGTAACTAAATTCTATTTCAAATTTTGATTAATTAAAGTTTAGTATAATCTATTAATTAATTATTATTTATAATTAATTAGATTTTAAGTCAAAAGTTTTCCCTTAAATTTAAGCATTCAATGTTAGTTATTTGTCGTGACTAAGGTCTTCTTGGCCTTCTTCTTCTTTATTTATTTATGGTGAGGTTTTCTTTTTTAGGGTTACAATTTGTTCTCCATCACACTTTTCATCTTTAACTTCTCGTTTGTTGTTTACTAAATTTGATGTTAAGGAAAAACCTCCAAACACTTTTGGCTAAATTGTGTATTATTTACTCTTTAGTTACTTCTTACTAACATGGAAAAGATTGAAATTTTGACAGTGATCCTAGTTTAAGCTTTGGGATCCTTTTTGAAACATTTTAGGATTGTTTATCTTCTTGACAACATTTTGACATAGTGCATTCTTTACTCTTGTACTATTCTTCTTAATGATAGGCTTTATATATTCGTTGAAAGAAGGTAATCGTTAAGAGACTGTTTATAGTCGTTGCGCAACTTCAACTCTTCTTTCACGTCTTCCTTTGGTCTTACGAGCTTTAACTTAACCATTGTATTTAATGCACCTTAAGTAGTTTAAAATGTTTTTCTTCTTTATGCAATCTTTTACATGATTGACAACATATACTTACCTCGATATTAGAGCATTATATACCATTACATGGTAAAGGTGCACCGTATAGACAAGTTGTTGGGCAAAAATTTGAAAGTAGTTGTGTCTAGAGAATTGGTGGTCCTTGTAGTTTTAGCTCATGTACCAAGAAATATTTGAACATTGATGTCTAGCGCGAGTCTTCTTGAGGATAAATCTAGGAGGTAATATCTGTAAGTAGACTCAAGCTTCAGGATATTCTTTGATCTTTTGTTAGTTTGGAGTCTGCATTAAGTTTATCATCTGATACTCTTTAACTTCTGATGGGGTTCTCATTGGTTCATTGACAAATTCTTCTGTTGAAATGGATTTGAATGGAAATTGAAGAAGTGAGGATAAAAAACAATGGAAACCACGAGTTTATGGAGGATAATAAGTGTTAGGAAGGAGGTTAGGTCAACCTTCTAACAATGCTCTAAGCTTTTGAGAATGAGAGCAAATGAAAAGAGAGACTAAGAGAAATTTTGAAACCAATTTGGTAGAAAATTCATTACTCAAACAAAGTATATCCATATTACATGGTAAACACTCTTATTTATAGTGTCTTACTCTCCTAAACTTGTCTCTAAGATCCTAAAATCCTATCCACTCACATAGTGACATGTAGCACTAGTGATTTGTCCTTTAGGCTTCTAAAATCCTAACCATTTACATGTGGCAATCCATGCTTCAATAAAATCTCCAATGAAAAGGGGAAAAATGACATTAAGTTGAACTTGGGCCCAAATGCCTTATAGAAGGTCCAAACAAGCCCAATTAGGCATAAATTCCTAGTAAACTCTTGATCAAGTCTCTAGCTATGTGACCTCTTATTCTTTACTACAGTCTCTCATATGGGTTTGCATCAACTTCTTTATCAGACGTTTTGGTTTATCTTTGTGATGCTCCTTCCGTCTGACATTCATCAATGCTTATCAAATGAAGTGTAAGGTTTGTTCAATGTTCTTTCGTCTCTTTCTCATTCTTCAATTGATAAATGTTGTTGTTGATCAACAATCTCTTATCATTTAACAAACAATATAATGATATGATTTGTTTTTTGTCTGACCAAACGCAACTACATGCTTTGTTGGTTTAGACACTTAATCAAAATTGTAAAATGTTAAACTTCTTCCTTAACAATCTCCCCATTTTTAATGATGAAACTTGGAAAGTCAAGTTGAAAGAGTGGAAGAAGCGTCTTTTGATCCATGCATTTTCTCTTAATCACCAAGTCACCTTTTTTTTTTTTAATCACCAAGTCACCTAACATGCTCGTTGTGTTTTTAAATTTATTTATGTTTACTTTGTCAATAAAATTTTCTTATAAAACAAAAATTGAATTGACACATTTAATGTTATTACCTATATATTGACAAATGTAATTAATAATAATTTTAGAGCCTGAAATATTATTCATACAATATAAATTAAGTTGTTTAAAAGTTTAAATTATTATAAATTTAGAATATTCAGGAGTAATAATTATTGAAATTTAGAACACATTTAATCAAACTTTCATAAAATATTACAATTTCACGCAACTTTTATACAATTGGTCTTTTCTATGTGATACAATTTCTATAAGTTGAAGTCATTACAAGTGCCACGATTTCGGTATTACAAAAGTCATTATTAATTAGCACGACTTCTTTATTGGTTATTAATTCAAATTTTATTAGTCTTAAATTATTTATCATTAATATTGCATTAGTGGTTAGTTTACAGGGCTGTTAGTATTCCTATTTTATAGTTTTTAGTAATTGTAATTTTATTATATAATTTAAGCAAATCAAAATGAATGTATCAGTTCAACAATTTTACAATTTTGTGCAATTACGTTCAATCAGTTTCTACAACTTTTTGTCTTCTGTTATTTTCTTCAATTAGTTTCTACAACTGGTATCAAAGTCAGTCTGTTATCATGAACTCTACCCAATTATCAGTCCTTATCCTTGATGGAAAAAATTACAATCAGTGGTGTGTGTGCAAATGAGAGTTTTGTTTGATTATCATGAGTTATGAGATGTCGTTGAGAGTAGAGTGTCTGCATTAGTTGATAATGCACTGAGACGCAACAACTAGCGCATCATGATCAGAAGAAGAATGACAAGAATGCTTTGTATCTCATCCATCAAGGGATGAATGACGAGACGTTTGAGCAAATAGAATGAGCAACAACTGCAAGTGAGGCTTGAATCATTTTGTCAACCAATTATAAAGGTGATGACAAGATCAAGAGGGTGTGTTTTCAAACCCTAAGACACCAATATGAATTGTTGCAGATGGAAACCACAGAGACTGTTGATGTTTATATAAGTAAAGTTTTTGCCTTGACAAATCAGATGAAGACCAATGGTGAAACACATTCAGAGCAAGCAAAGGTGGAGAATATTTTGAGGTCTTTAAATCCCAAATTTGAACATGTTGTTGCCACAATTAAAGAGGCCAATGACATTTCAACAATGACAGTAAGGTTATTGTCCGGTTCCCTGCGAGTGCATGAGCAGCGAATGAATGACAATAAGATTGAAAAACCAATTGAACGGGATTTACAAGCACAAACCTCAATTGGTAGCTCTTATCATAAACACGGTAGTTCACGAGGCAGAGGACGGGGACGTGATGGTAGCTATTCCAACAAAGGTCGTGGTGGCCAGAATGATGGAGGCGTTGAGCAAAACAACACTAGTTCCAATCACAATCCAAGTTCAAATAACTCTTGGCGCGAAAGACGTGGTCACGGAGGATGAGGAGGCATGTATAATAAATCAAATGTGGAGGTTATAACTTCCATAAACGTGACCATTATGCAAATGAGTGCAGATCAAATTGTGATAATCATGCTGCCAATTGTGCTCAAGAAGACAATAATCACAAACAAGATGAAAAAGATCATGTTGTACTAATGACAACCACATCAAATGAAACTTCAAACAATCAAATTTGATATACAGGTTGCACGAACCATATGTGTGGTCAGAAGGAGCTGCTTGCAGACTCATTTCGCACAAAAGTGAAATTCGGTGATGGCAGGTTTGTTTCGGTGCCTGGAAAAGGACGAATTCTTATCACATTGAAGAATGGTGATCACATGTATATCTATGATGTTTTCTATGTATCTGATATGAAAAGTAATTTGTTGAGTATGGGACAACTGGCCGAAAAGGGTTACGTAATGCACATAGTTGAAAATCAATTCTCAATTTTTGATAAAAAAAAAATGTTGATTCTTAAAACCTTTTTATCAAAAAACCGTATGTTTTCAGTAGATTTTCATATGGGTGATTTCAAGTGATTGAATACAATAGTGAATAATGAATCGCGGTTATGGCATTTACGCTTTGGACACTTAAATTTTCAGAGTCTAGAAAATCTTTACAAACGAAATTGAGTGAATGGTTTACCCCATATTCATCACCCTGACCAATTGTGTGAGACTTGCATTTTTTGAAAGAATCACAAGATACCATTTGTTAAGGAGCCTTGGCGTGCAAAATTTTCTTTGGAGCTTATTCATACAAATGTTTGTGGCTCGATGAACATATCATCAATTGGAGGTAATAAGTATTTTTTAACCTTTATTGATGATTGTTGAAGGAAAACCTAGATTTATCTATTGAAAAGCAAGGATGAGGTATTTCGATGCTTTAAAATATTTAAAGCATTGTTGAAAGACAGAGTGACAAACTAATTAAGATGGTGCTTAGTGATGGAGGGGGTGAGTACAAGTCTAATGAGTTCAAGAGGCACTGTGAAGAATTTGGGTTGCAGCATAACATAATTTGTCCCTACACACCTCAACACAATGAAGTTGCCAAGAGAAAGAATAGAACAATCATGGACATGACGGGGAGCATGCTTAAAGCGAAAGGTATGTCAAATTATTTTTGGACTGAGGTCGTAACACGTGCGGTATATTTCGAAAAGAAAAAATCAAAAGTCGTTTTTAAAAGGGGTAAAACAATCTTCTTATAAAATGATGGGGTGCAGGAAGAAGTTTGTTAGGGTGCAGGAAGAAACAACCCTTCAATAAACGTTCCTAAAAAATTCATTCTAACATAGCCAAATCAAAATATGTTCACTTTGTTCACACTTTCCTCTCAAATGTACACACATGTGTTCTCTCAAATTCTCACACTTTCACTCCTCAATTCAAATACAACTTAAGTGATAAACATGAATTGGGTCATAAACAAAAATATAAACTCCTAAAAAAAACTCTCCAATCTAACCACCAACTTTAATAATATAATAATATATATTATGATTTTACATTAAAAATAAATAAATTATTTTTATCTTTTAATAATGTTAAGTGAATATATTTTGTCTTTTAGTGATATTAGATGAATGTATTTGGTCTTTTTTAGTGATGTCAAATATCACCACTTGGTCATAAAAAGTATGTATAAATTCGGTAACTTGCGCCTACTCCATCAGAAACAAGTGTGGAGGTTAGATCATTTATAATAATTCAATTTTTTTTTATTTGATTACAATTCACTTTCTAATACCAATTTAGAAAAAAAAAAGAATAAAAACGTCTGTTCAATCTCAAATGATTTTTAACTGGGTTGATATTTAATTTTTTCTGTAAAAATCGACATTTTGTAAGAAGATGTTTTACTTTGATTTAATTATTTTATTATGTCCTAATTTTAAGAATTTAATTTAATGAGTTTTAAGAGAGAAATTTATAATATATATCTATTGAATTGATAGAAGTGTCAATAAAATTTAAATATGAAATTTCATTTGAAAACATCGAATTTAGTTAAATAATGCAATTTTGTTATTCAGTTTAAATAATCTTTATTTCAGCAAATTATAAGTATCACATATATATATTATTAAATATTATAATGATTAAGTAAAAAGTAGTATTTAAAATAATTTATAATAAGTTCATAATGTAAAAATATTTGATATGATATTGATAGTATATTAAAATGGAATTCTTTAACGGATTGTTATAAATAAACTTTCGAACAAGTGAATAGAATTGTATTGACAGGTTATTTAAATAATGTTTTTATTAATTAAATTAAAAAGGGCTAGCTATGATTAGGTTTAAATGCCTTGAACGTGATACAATAAGTAACAAAAGATGCTAGTTTGCATTTAATAATTAGGTGAGGGTCAATAGGATGGTTCATCACGTCAAGAAATATGGGAGGTGGACTATTCATCGAGTCTTTAAAATGCGGATCACACACATGTTTTGTTATAATAAGCATGAGATCCACTTACAAAGTTACAACAAAATGAGGATCACATGTTTTGTTATAAGTATCCACTTATAAAATTACAACCGTGTTTTTAAATGGGTAAAATGGTTTAGTCCGTTTTGTTTTGGATTGAGTCGTCAAAAGTATATTGAGTTTTGATCGAGTTGGGCTGACGGTCAATGTTATACGTATTAAAATTGATAATTTATTCTATTATAAGGTGATGATGAGTGTTTTTTTAATTTTTTTTTGTAATTTTTTTGATTTGGTCTATTTATTTGGATGTTGTCATTGATATTATTTTTTGGACAATAAAAATGCAAGGAAGAATAATAAAATGGAATCAAAATTTAATATTATGATCACAGAAGGTTTAATGTCTAACAAAATAAAGTAAAAATAAACAATACTTCAATGAATCAAATAATGTAAATAAAGTTATACATAAAACATTGACCATTACCAATTTTAATTCCAAAATCATGAAATTCCTCTTTAAAAGTGCTAAAGATAAAAAAAAGACGAATTGATGGGCTAGTCCATGCCTTGTCCCGCTTGTGGCCCGTTGGGCTTGTGAGTTAGACGGATCAGACCAATACGGGCTGATAAGTTCAAAAGGTTGACCTTCCCCACCTAAATGATGACAGGTTGACATATTGAAACCTGACCCACTTTGCCGTCTCTATTTTTTATTACAACTTTGCATAAAAGTGGGTTCAATGTAACTTGATAGGTGTAACCGAGTGAAGTAATGGTGTGCTACTATGTAATCTTTTTATGATTATTATTTTCACTTTTCTTCCGTTTTCTTTATCCACCTTTTATATTTATTTAAAAAAATTCAAAAATTAAAATACAATTATTTATAATTATAATAATTATTTACAAGAATCAAAATTATATATTATTACAATAATTATAATTATTAAAATTATTTCTAACTATTACTATTAAATTATAATTCTTATATGATATGATTGCTCAACATGTACGAGTACATATTCTTTCACTGATTGGAGTTTACTATGCCTGATATATCAACAAGTAGAATGCATTTCATGTATATTTTATTATTGGCTGATTTAACAAGCGTTTAAAATTATAATTGGAATTGACTTGTCTTGACTTGTGTTAATCGTGCTTTAGATTATAGAATTGACTTCAACCAAGATAACATAAAAGGTTGGATGCTACTATTGCAATGTTGGGCTTGGAAACATATTAAATGCTTTTCCTCGTCAATTGAGCCATTACTTACCGAAGACATTAATTTCTATATACATAATTACTTTTCCAAATGAAACTTTGAATATTTATTAACATTTATATTCTTTATAATAATTATTTATATAAGGAGGTCTCGTGTACCGTTACAAAGAGAATACTCACCTACAAGTACAGTGGGTTTAATAAGGAAGACGTTAAATCAATTACAACCCAAACACGTTCTTTTAATAAAATTAAACTTACAACAAATCTTAACAATATTTATTGTCTAATACTAATGGTAATTTTTTCATTTCTTGTGGACTTCTTGCAGTAGAGACGATGTCACTCCCTTAATAATTGTTAAGGTTTCTTCTGTGTGTAGGACAGTAGTTTCTCTGATATGTTTTGACATTATTGAATTTCATCAAGCTGATCGGGTAATGCGACAATTTGGTTTTCGAAAAGGTATTCTATCAAACTCATTAAACTTAGATTAGCTACAAAAAAAAATATGAGAGGTATAATAGACAAATATTGGTCAGGGTACCATCAAAGGTGGATAATATGTTGACTGATAGATATAATCGTCTCATTGAAGGTATTCAATTAAGTGGTAATGCCATTTGTGTGACATGATACATGCAATGGTACATTAACCATACTATCTAGTACATATTGCCTCCAGATTCAATATCCAACGATGATGTAAGTTAACTTTTCTATACCTTTCGATGCAATTTTGTTTTATCTAAAATTTGACATTGTTTTATAACAATACGACATGCCACATTTTCTTGACCACATCACATGACAATAGAAAAGTATATATTCCCAGACCTCAAATTGAAGAAAGGAGGAAAAGTAATTTTCAAAAGAGACCAACATGGTCAGGTGATTGGTGGCGGTTAGGTAAGTCTAAAACCTTTTTTGTATATTAGCAATGTGTTATTAGTAGAAGGTTTAAAACACAACCTACTTAGCATAAGTCAATTGTTTGACATTGAGAATAATGTTATATTGGGCAAGGACTAATGTACAATCCATCAAAATGATGAAACCAAAATAGTGACCAAAAGTGGAAGAGGCAAAAGGTTTGGTCACTAAATTGGTGGTTGTGTTGAAGAAAATAAAAATGATGCTTTCTGTGACCGAATTAGCAACCAAAAGTATTAATTTTTGAGCGACCGAGTAGTTTTCGATGGCGAATGGGAATTGTGAATTTCAGCCATCACATTAGGGACCAATATAAGTGGATTATTAGCGACCCTTGGTGGTTCAGTTGGTAAAACTTTTTTCATTCCTTTAACCATTTCATTTTTGGCTTGGTCAATTCGTTCATACTTTAAGTTTTTTCATTTGTGGTTATCTCTATGCTGGGTTGCTTCCGCAGAGAGGTTAATCTGAAACTCTTTCAAAAGCTTCTAAGTGTAAAACAACCAATTGAAACAATAAATCAACTGATTAATTTTCCATTTATCTTTGAAAACTTATCTTTTTAAAAGGTTTCAAGATCAAATGGCCTTGGATCAATTCTTGAAGTGGATTACAAATTCAAAAACTACAAAATACCCAACAAAACAAGCAGCAACAAAACATCACACAATTCTTCAAGATTTGGAGTCATCAAAGCCTTTGTTCAACAACCTTGTCTTGAAAAAGTGGGTTTGACACAAACCCATTTTGCTAAGTACAATCCCATTTATGCTATGTGAACCTATTCTAGCCTATTTTTCTATTTGGACCCCAAAGTGAGCCCAATTATTTACAACATCTTTGTCTTGTAAGAAGACTAGAAGAAAGAACATTTGATGTTCTGGTCTGGTCTATGCCCAGTTCTTTTTCTGTTGAGGTCCTTCTAATATTTGGTAGGGCCTTGTCTTGAGTGCTTAGATGACTGATCATAGAGTGAATTGTCTCTTGAGTCCTTGGTCATCTATTTGGCTACTTGGATTGCATCACTTCCATGACTTGATCTCATGCCTCTCATGGATGCACTTTACTTTCATATTTTTATCAATGTAAAAGCAACATAATAGATTACAAGCTTTGGGAAACACAAAAATTATTGCATTCATGAGAGAAATATCTCTATCATTGACTACTACCCTACGATATGAATCAAATCTAAAAAACAACCCTTTAAGTCTCTCAAGCGCCCACACAAATTATTTTCACGCTCACATGCCAATAAAACAAATGCAACAGAGGAGGTCAAACCCAATGAGGTAACACCCACAACCTCAAGTAAGGACATCCTATACCTATTAGTTTTGTACATATTATCCATCATTAATACCATGTTAAAGGAATTCAGTAGTTTCACTAAACTAGGGTGTGTCCGAAATATATCTGTCACTACATTTACATGTCTCACTCAAGTAACATCATCAATTTTTGCATCAGTTCTACGACCTTGGTCTGATCTACGATACACATACCTTACATTATAAACTTGCTTTATGGTGGTTACATTATTCTCATTGTGGTCCTTTACTGCCAGGAAAATATTTCTAGGTTTCACTAAACTCTTTGTCATATCAACAAGCATTAACCAGATTCTCATTAAGTGTTAACCTATCAGCATATGGATGACTTTCCATCGTATTTTCCAAGTCGTGATTATGAGAGACATAAAGTAACTTCACAATCCATTCTTCATCAAATTGTACCGATTGCCTCTCAATCTAATAGGACACTTACATTTCCTACTTCCAATATTAGTTACTTCTAAGTCATTTTTGTATCGTTCGTATTTATCTCATATCTCAAAACTTAATAATATGGACATCTTCCTTCCTTGTTACACATTTGATGTATTTGACCTTAATATAACAATAACAAATCCAAATTTATAAGCCACCTTTTTTTCCCACTTCAAGAGATCATTTTGAGTAGTGAATACTTACAAAAACATGACATTATACTTAATTCACCAAAGATGCTTCATGAATACACACTATGTAAATACTAATGTGACATTAAACTTTACCTCTTTTGTTACAAATGCATCGTACAATCATGTACTCTACATTCATTATCCAATGCATTACAAGACATAAAATACTTCATATCAACATCATTTAGACTTACTCAAACGTCAACCTACTTTGATATCCTTGTGTAAAATTCTTAATCCATTTCTACCAAAAATAAAATTTAGTCACTAAAAACCAACAATGTCCAACATTCTAGATTAATGAATTTGAACTATAAAATTCAATTTCTGAGAAGAGAAATTTAGAATAGCAGTTGAGATTTTTATAAAGACAATTCCAAGATTATAATTTTGTATTTCAGAATTTTTTCTGAAATGGAAAAATACAATTCTCATGATATCTTTTTGAAAATATCAACTAGTATTTTGGATTTCTATTAGAAATCCTTTGATATCATTGTGTAATTTTTTTAATTTATTTCTGCCAAAAATAAAATTTAGTCACTAAAAAACCAAAAACAACATTTTAGATTAACGAATCCGAACTATAAAATTCAATCTATGAAAAAAAAAATTTAAATAATAATTGAGATTTATAGAAAGATAATTCCAAAATTATAATTTTATATTTCCAAATATGATTTTCAAAATGAAAAAAACAATTATCAGAATATCTTTCTGAAAATAAATATTTTATTCTAAAACACACTTTGCAAGAGACATATAATTCCTTAACCTTTTGGATTTAGTCTTCCAAAAATATTTTGAAATTCCATTCCAGAACCCTTGTGAATTACTTATTGAATGCACCTTCTAGAATAAACTAAATTGGGTTCTAGAAACACTGTTTCGAAATGTGTAATTCAAAAAATTCCTATCAATTCTGGAAATCATTGTGTGTTCGGCTAAAGCCTTTTTTCAGACTAAAAAATAGGATAACAAATTTTCAAAAGTTTTGAGTTTTGGCGGTGCAGTTAGAAATTGAAGAGGTAGAGGGAGGCAAAAGCCGAATAAATATATCCCTATTTAAACATTTTTTGTTTTAATATTTTTAATGTTTAAATCAAAACCTACTCAAACTAACCAAATCCGTTAGCGAATGTTTAAATAAAAATAACCCAACCGAATATTTTGAATGTTTAAATTAAATTAACTTAACCCAATAACATTTTATTACTTTATTATTATTATTATTAATATTTTATACTACTTAGCATTCAAATGTTTTATACAGCTTATTAACATCCTTATTAATGTCTGGCGTACCTGTTTTTATTTAATTGAGTTTTGGGTTGTTGGGTTTTATTTTAAGTCTTAATTAATCCTAAAATGAAACAATCGAACACATTAAA
>Ga0123342_1001238_pt1 | contig 42917 bp, 37 predicted proteins | sample Turbeawhitnodule_FD_89960 | JGI IMG/M metagenome (GOLD analysis project Ga0123342, IMG submission 89960) | Root nodule microbial communities of legume samples collected from Mexico - Turtle bean Mexico white nodule | ecosystem: Host-associated > Plants > Roots > Nodule | place: Mexico: Nepantla...
TGTCCCAAAGCTCTTGCCATGCTCCTAGTGATTCGTTGGGCTTGGGCCCCTTGTTGGGCTTGGACCCCTTGTTGGGCTTGGGCTTCATGGGCTTGAGCATCCTCTACTTGGTTTCCATCACCTACTCACCCTCTTTGCACACAGCCAACACCTCAAGCTAGAATCACACTGACCTTATAGGATTTTACAACAATTTTTCAGAGAGTAATATGAACAATTACAAGAACATAAACAAGGTTAGAAAACACCTGTAATCACAGTACACCAGAAACCCTATTGATCAGTTCTTGAATCACAGCAAAGCTCAAAAACAATCTTGCTAAAACTTGGTAAAACACCTTTTCACAAACAGTTGGTAATTTCTCAAATCTATCACAAATAAGAGTATCAAACTTTTCTGTTTCATCAATTTTTTCACGTTTTAAAGAATACTAGTTTTATATTACTGGAGAAGCTACCGTAGAAGGCGGATTTGAACAACCAAATCAGTTAAAACAAGTTTTCAAAAAATTGTTATAAAAACTTACATTTAATCGGTTAAAATTGCGATTTAACTGGTTGAATGGTTTTGACAGTTATACAACTTATTCAAAAAACAGTTTCAAAACACCTTTTTCCGGTTAAGTGACAAACAACCGATTATCTCAAAACTTTAATCAGTTGTTTTTCCCTTTGCATGGAAAAATATTTTAATCTTTAAAACAGATTGAAATAAGCTTTGTTTGAGAATCAAGACTGATCTTACAAAGATTCTAAACCCCATAACAAAACCTATACCTAAAACACAACACAGCTTCAGGCTTCATGAGGATTTGATACATGAAAGCTTCCCATCTTCAACATACAAGAAATTACAAAGCTTCTAATTCATTTATTGAACCAATGGCACAACCTTAGGCAATCTAGCAAAGCTTGAATCAAATCTTCCTCAAAACTGTTTCTTAATCTCTCTTTCTGTATTTCTCAAATATGGAGGGTAATCCATATTTATAGCCCTTCAAATTAGCCGTTTTAGGTAGTTAAACACAAGCCAAAATAGTTTCAAACCAACTAAAAGCAGATTTAACAGGATTTTGAAAAACTGTTAAGAAATTAAAAAAATCAACCGATTGAAATGTCATTTTAACCGATTGAATTGGTTTTGACAGTTAGTCAACCAAGTCAAGAACAATTTGAAAACCCTCCAAACAAGCTGGGTGGAAAACAACATACTAAACCGAGAAATCAACTGGTTGTTTTTCACTTAGCTTAGAAAAACACTTTTTATTTTCAAAACCAGATTGATTCAGCTGTGCTTTGGATTAAGAATGAAATTTACAAATTCTAAACTACCTAGAACTAAACCCCAAACACAACGGCACATGCATCAAGCTCTCTTCACATATTTGGAGGCATCAAAGCTTCATTTTCAACAAAATCATCCTCCCCTCCATTTGTTTGATCAGAAGCAAGGTGACCCAAGAGTGACCCTGCATTAGTCTCTCCAGGAACATCAATTGTCAGATTACCAATAGGGCTTTCCACGAGCGTCAGCTGCGAATCTTTTTCTGATACTATTTATGTTGTTTAGGGACCACGGGGTCCCCCATAGCCTTCCCCTGTTCCCGTTCATCAAGAATTTTCTTCTGAGAATACTTATGTTGAGGTCCAGTAACACGACCTTGAGCATGAATCACATGACACTGAGCAAGTTCATGCCCAATCATCTTACAATGAGAGCAAAATGAAGGGAGTCATTCCTATTCCACGTCGGCTACAAATGCAAAGCCTGAATGTTTAACCAAGAGCTAATTTGGAAGAGAGGACAATAGGTCAATATCCACCACCACTTTAGCAAACAAACCCCTATTCTTTTTCATGGTATGGTCATCCAAAGACGAAGGAGTACCAATGCCTCTAGTGATAGAAATATCGCCCTTGGTCTCCAATATTCCAAAGGCAAATTGTAGATTCTAACTCAGGCCTGGTTTTTAGTACTCTTCATAGTAGATGGAACAAAATCTTTTGTCCATGCAAATAATCTCAAGAATCCAAGAGATAATTGTCATGAACCCATCTCTAGAACCCATTGCATGTCTTCTAAAGAAGAGAACTCAAACTCATAAAAACATTTCCCAAGATGGATTGCTCTCCAAGGTCCAATAGCCTTCCACACAAGATGTAAATTTTTAGTTAAATCAAGGTGTGTGAGAGGTTTATCCCCCTTAGATAGAATAATCCAACCATCTAGATGGGTCTTGCAATCCTCAAGATCAACCATGTAATTTTGCTCATTAACCCGAACAACAACCATGTCTCCCTTAATACAAAGAGTAGGTAGCTAAGACAAAGGAATGTCACAATAGATTTTATAGATGTTATTTTACTTTACTTGTTCCAAATAAGTTAATTTAATATCTCATACTATGTAACATATTTTTTATTTATTTTAGTCTTTATAAATATGTATTTTTTTTATTTTAAAGTGCTTTATAGATATGTATTTTTTGTATTTAGTTCCAATGTTACTTTTTTTATATTTTATTCCTATAATATGTTATTTTGTTTTACCCTCTCCTGAAGCGGTAATTTGATATTTTTGGTGAAAACAATATCATTAATTTGATTTTTTTTTTGGTTAAAGATAACATATAATAATGTTATTAATATTAACTTTAACTTATCAAAATAACTACAAGAAGGGTTCAAAGAAAAAAAAATAAGAACTGAAATATAAAAGATCTGTCCTTATGAAGGACTAATATATATTTTGAAAAATTATATGATAATAGAGGGAGTAAGTAGATGGGAAGTGTAAAATATAAGATACAATTCAATGGGTATTTTGCTCTTTAAACTAAAACTAGTACTTTGACATGTGAAACGAGATAGATTTAATTTAAAGATATAATATATTCATTATATAATTTTTTTTTTAAATAAAAGGATTTAAAATAATAACAAATAATATGTATAATATATGTAAAAAATTACTATTATATAATTTTGGAATAATATTTATAAAAAAAATCAAACAAAATAACATGAGTAATGTTTGTTCATTATTTAGTATGTTGATTAGACTAACTTAACAACGCATAACTTATGGAATCTATTTAAACAATATAATATATTTGCTAAGTTTTGTAATTAGAAAATAGTGAGGATAATGGATACTACTATGTAAAAGAGAGTAGTGGGATGTTAACTATTGTAAACTATATTTTTTTATAAAAGTTTTTATGTTAGACATCATTATGCAATTTGACATCTCAGTTAGGTTGATACTTCAAATAACAACAATCATCTATCATCATAACAATCATGTGTTGAAGTTTTCTTTGTTTCTTTGCTTGTCTTCTTCATTTCTTCTACTTGAAATTGAGTAGTCATAGAATAAAAATATGGACAAACAAAAAAAGTAAACTCACATAACATTCTATATAAAAATATTGAAACGTTAGCTCTAGAATTCACATTTCAAATTAAACATTGAGAAAGAGTATTTTATAATGAGGAAAAGAAGGTGATACCTAACATATCTTTTGCAAATGTACGATGTAAAAATACATAAATAAGTAATGGGGAAGAATGTACTTGCCACGTACTGATCCACATCTCTCCATTTAATTTTTTCTTTTGACAAAAGTATAAATAGTTTCATTTTGATTTTTTTTTAAAAAAAAAATTGTGCTGAGACGTGACAAAATTTACTTCATTTCAGTTGTGTATATTATATATTCAGTTGTGTTTATTATAGATTAGATTATAGATTAGTTTTAACTAATTCAAATTGACATTTAACGGAAAATAACATAAAAAAAAAACAAAGAAATAATTTTGTATTTTTCTTTTACATCATATTTAAAGAAAGGCATGATATTGAATACGAAATAACTAACGAAAGATTGTACCAAATAAAAATTGTCATCAACAAAAAGTGGTCTTAATTATCTGCAATAGTATCTCAATCTTTCTAAAGGTGCCACTTGTCACGCAACCTTCTCATCCAAGTGTGAAATTCAACAAAACACTCTGAGTACTACACATTTCGGCGAGTAACACGTTGTAAAATGACCTACAAAATAAGGTATTCTTTTTTTCTTCTTCAAAGACTAATAAACTACAATAGGTTACATATTCACTACCCAAATATCATATCTAAAGATAAACCATCCATGAAATTACTAATAACTAGAAAATTTGTACATATCATAGTTTTTTTCAAAAACTTTATCATGAAATTTGTCAATAACTCAAATGTTAATTAATTAATTATCAATTAAAATATTTTATATTTCATCACCAATAATATATCATAATTTCTAATAAAATAATAAATCTTTTATTAATCTTTTATTTTATTTATAAAAAAAGAAAAGCAATAAAAACACATTTATTTTAGAAGGAATTCTTTATCAATTCCGACATTTATTTTCTTCCAATAAACTCATAGATAATCCGAAGAGGAGAGTATCGAAATAATCCAATTATTTTCATTAATTTTAAAATATGTTTTTATGATCCAAACAAAGACAAAGAGGAAAAGGGAGAGTGGGGTCTGTGCAATGTTACTCGTCACTTTTGAGTCAAGCTGCCACTTTTCAATTGGTTCAATAATGATTAAATTAAATTAAATTAAAATTCGAACAAAAATTCTGAACTGAAACTGAAACCATTCCTCTCTGGGACTTCAAACAAGTGACATTTCGGTTCAAATTTCATAACCCAAGTTGAGGATCTCATTCCATCGCCCATGAGTTTTCAAGACATCCAAGGTGGGCCTCACCCTCCCTCTCGCCGGAGCCAGTCACCGGCGCAGGCCGTCGCCGCCGGAATTTTCCAGATCAACACTGCCGTCGCCACTTTCCGGCGACTCGTTGATGCCGTCGGAACCGTTAAAGACACTTCCGAACACCGTCAGAAACTGTACCTTCACGTTACCCTCTCTTCTCTTCAACTTTGTTATTTTTGTGTGTTTTCACTATGGTGTGTTTTGTAGGCACAATACGAGGCAGAGGATATTGCAACAGGTGAAGGATACTTCTGCTAAGCTCAAATCCTTGAGTGAATCTGATCGTGATGCTAATTCCAATGTATGCTTCTCTTTTCTTGTGTTTTTAGTTTTTGTTTACCCATTTTTTTTCTTTTATTTATGCTTCATATGTGTGACTTTGAATTTTGATTACCTACAATTGATCATACCCTGGTTTTCTGGTTTTTCAATTCACTTTTGGCCTTGTATTCGATGCTCTCCCATTATGTTCTGCTTCTTTTACTATGCTTTGAAAAAACTATGAAGATTTTCATATGAATTCTCTCACATTGTGAATATTTTTATGTTTTCATCCAATCATGATCATTTGTTACTTATGTATGTTGACTCTAGTAGTAATTATTTCATCCCACTTGTGGGTAATCGAATTGGTTAATACATTGTAAAGATTTTTACACTATGAGTGTTTCAAAATTAAAATCAGCTCTGAATTGTATCTCTGTAAAAGGAAAAAAAAAAGTTTGGATAGATAACCCTCCTTGTTCTTTTTGTATCCAGGCTAGTCAGAAAATTGAAGATGCTAAGCTTGCTAGAGATTTTCAAACGACATTGCAAGAGTTTCAGAAAGTACAGCAGCTTGCCTCTGAGCGTGAATTGGCTTACACCCCTGCCTCCCCCTCTTCTACTTTACCAATAAGGTCAATGAATCCACTTGTATGAATTTTTTCATAAACACTTCTAGAAAGAAAAAAATAAGAAGTACAATAGAAATTAGCTACTCTAAACTAAAGTTAGTGCAGAAACTCTCTCAAATAATTTTTCTATGTTTTTCTTTTTAACTTGTTCATAAGTTAATATTAGTTTATAAAGTTGTTTTCCTTTTTTTTCTTCTCATTTTCTTTCTTAGAAGTGTTTATGAAGAAGAACATAATATAATTGTAAAAAAATGACTTTATACTGTTGAAAATCTAATTTGCTTCTTTTTGTTCCTTGTGATTCGAGCTCTCTTTCATTTTTGTGTAAACAGCTCTGGCTCTGGTGAAGAATCGACTGGAATAGATGTTGAAAGTCAACCTTTTATTAGAGAGCAGAAGAGGTGAGTCTACAACATTTCAGCTAGTTCACTGGACCGATTGAATTCAATAATATTTAATCTTTACCTTACCGTTATAACATACAAACAATATGCATTTTTGTAAGACAGGCGTATAGGTTGTTTTTGGCTCATTCAACTCTTGATTGAAATGTATCTTTTCATGGTCTGATTTGCTTGATCACTGAAATAAAACTGTAGGCAAGAGATACTTCTATTAGATAATGAAATATCATTCAACGAGGCCATGATTGATGAAAGAGAACAGGGAATTAGAGAGGTAGAAGAGCAAATTGGACAAGCAAATGAAATATTCAAGGACCTTGCTGTTCTTGTTCATGATCAGGGAGTTGTTATTGGTAAATAAATAAGATGACCATGTTACTTGCTTATTGTTGCCAAAGGACTTAGTTATTCTATTCGTTCATATTTTATGCATAAATCTGGCAGATGACATTCAATCAAATATTGATGCTTCTGCTGGTGCAACAACCCAAGCTAGGGTCCAACTAGCCAAGGCTTCTAAAAGTGTGAAATCCAGAACCTCATGGGTGAGTCGTAAAGATCTTATCATACTAATCCTCAAGTTTTGGCTTTATAGAATAGACATTAGAATAAGATGCCGTCCATTTCATTTATGACATTTGGAATTTAATTTTCAGAAATAGTTTTTCTTATTTCTTACGAATGGAATTACGCAGTGCACACTACCCTTACATGTTAACATCTCCTAACGAACTCATTCTTATAGAAAAATATTCCCAGTGTCAGATCAGCACGCAACATTATTCTTTTGCCAATAATGCTATTATGTTATGACACTTGTACATCATTCTTATATTATTTGACTACTCATACAATATTTCTTTCTTTACAGTGTTGGTGGGTGCTTGCAATTTTTGTGGTCGTGCTGGTCATATTACTTATTGTACTCATTCTTTAGTGTGCAAGTGCATATAATTGGGACAGATTTTGTCCATATTTGGTGTGTTTTGTGGTGTGAAGAGTGTTTTGACCAAAAGAAATGTATTATAGCAATGCAGTTTGATATATTGACTGCATTTGCAGCTGGAAGTTGGAAGAAGCTATTGAGGTGAAGTGATTTTATAATGAAAAATAGTCCTGTATTTGTAATACTGACGAGTAAATGAATATACAAGGAAAAAATAAGCAAGAAAACTCTAGAAGAATCACAAGATGTATGATAAGGAACAAAGGAACTTCTTTACTCATAAAAGTAATTCTTTGTTTTCTTTCTTTAATATTTATAGAAAAAATAATCTCTTATTAAATTGATGCCAATAATCGTGGATACAACATATGTTTATGCAAATCAAATCTGCTGAAAATAAGGAAAATAAATCACATTAACTGGAAGCAAATCTCCGAAAAAAAAAGAAATAAAATAACATAGGGGTGTTTCAAAAAAGTAAATTTGATCTAATTCCGATTTATTACTTTTTCAGCAAACCTAGATGGAGGCTTGTTGCATGCATCCTCCAAATCTCCATTAAAAAATGTGGTTTTTACATCTAACAAAGCTAATGGTCAGTCCAAGTTAGCTACAACTGATAGGAGAACCCAAATAGTGTTTAACTTTGTCGTGCAGAAAATATTTTAGAATAATCTACTCCATATATATTTTTTAAAGCTTTTAACTAGTAGGCTAACCTTGTGTTAGAAAAGTAGGCCAAGTTAAAGAAAAGGATTGATCTCTTACAAAATATTTGTCATTTTCTTCCAAAAAGAATCTACAAGTTTCTTTTAATCAGTTAAATGAAGGAATTATCCAGATTTTCTTTAAATGCTCTAAATTAATGTTCATATATTTCAAAACTGCGAATGGAATTTACAAGTAGGAATAAGAAGCAAGAATAAAAAACATAAAATTAATATTGCTTCACCTAGTCTCATCATTCAAATTAAGTCTATTTATTAATTTCAAGTTTTTAAAAGAACACTATAAGAAAAATAAAATTACACAATACATCAGAAAATTTTGAACCTTACAAGATCTCTGCTATCATAACTTGTGAAATCCTATCACAGGTTCATCCATGGTTATCAAACTCGCAAGTCAACTCGTTGACTCGTCCGAGTTTACGTGCCCACTTTACCTTACCAAGTTAACTCGGTAGTAAACTCGTTTTTTGGGTAAACTCGGTGGACTCGGCACAGACTCGATGAAATCGCAGTGGACTCGCGACTCTGGTCCGAGTTGGCGAGTCCAAGTTGGTTTCTTTTATACCCCAAAACGGTGTCGTTTGTCGAGTACTTCTGTGGAGTGCGGCGGTAGATCGAGCGGAGCGTGCGGTGGTTGCGTATTACAGGTGGTCGCATCGCGGTGGTCGCAGGTTGCTGCTTATCATTTAAGGTTAGAGATGAGTGGTGTGAAATTAGGGTAGAGAAGGAATTAGGGTTCTGTGTTTTTTTATTGGGCTACTGTAAGTCTGTTTTTTTAATTGGGCTTGCTACACATTTGTTTTTTTGGGCTGAAATTGAATTTAAAGGAGCAGTATATTTTTTAAGGAATGTGTGGGAGGGAGTGGATCAAATTCAAGTGAGGTTAATAGAACTGCATCTTCTAATAGAAGTAAAAATGTTCTAGGAAACTATTAATTTTTTTTTTAATATGAAAGTGGACTCTTACGAGTCTACGAGTCGAGTCTACGGAGCTCCACGAGTCTACGTAGATTCGCGAGTTTGACAACCTTGGGTGCATCTTGATCACCTTGATCAAGAACACCAAACAAAAACAATGAAAACATTTGGAATAAGATCACTTGGAAGCACTAATAATAGCATATCCTTTAGCCCAATATCTACCAATTGTTTATGAGTTTATCCCACCAATAAATTATATAAATGATAAACCATTACCTAGCGACATAGTAGAAGAGTATTAAACATCTTTCATAGGATCATGGGTACCTAGCATGTCCTCCTGAGTATAGCTATATTGGAATATAGGTTGTAGATTAGATTTTGGGTATAGAAAAGTTTATCTTTCGAGACTACTCTTAGAACATTTTTTTTGTTGAATACAAAGGGCAGGATAGATAGATATTTTGATGTTCTTTTAACAACTCTCTTGAATGTAAGATATAAATTAAGAAGAATGTTTACTTCTAATTTGGTTAACTCTTATAATCCAAATTCATGCATATATATAATATGATTATTTTTTCTTTTATTTTTGTACTGGCCAGACCTCGGAGATCGGCTGCAGAGATCGGTGACATTGGATCTCGGTGGTCCGGTGGCATTAATGGGCTACACAGGTGTGCCCCAGACATAATAACGAGTTATTATCCAGACGAAAGAAGGACCTAAGTCACGAGAGGGTTCATGCATATGGTGTGTATAGCACGTTCATGTTTAGCACAAGTAAGTATCCCTTGGAAGCGCTAAGGCCCATAAGGGTTAGGGTTTCCAAAGATAGACTGCATGCATGGCACGTGAATACTTAGGGCACCCATAGAACAGATGGCCCCGCAGGGCTGGTATATGAGTTGGTACCTTGGCGGCCATATTGTTAAGATTTTGCACTCCAGAAGAGGTAAGTCCTATGCCGCAACTGCAGTAAGCTTGTGCGACGCGTCACAGGATGCCTCCCCAGTAACCCTAATTCCACTTAAGGAAAGATCCTCGTGGGATAGGGAGTTGACCTAAATACAACCTATATAAAGGGTGGTAAGAATCCTAGATAGGTACGCCGTTTCTAAGACTGAAACTGCTTTACATACTTACTATTTCTTAGCCTAATATTGACTTGATCGTCGGGGTGCAATCAACAGGTAGGGCCTCCTCTGTTTCAACGGAGCCATTCTCGACCACCCAAGGAGAGAGCAGAAACCACCAGGAAATAGGAGGAGCCACCATCTGCCTTTGAAGTCAACGGCGGCTGAGTCAACCGGCAAGAACATTTGACGCCCACCGGGGTCCCGATAAAACTAGGTCTCATTCACAATCGTGTTGAGAGCCATCCAACAACATCAGGAATACGAAGCAAGGTGCATTTGCACTAGAAGAGGGAGACAACGTCGCCATGCAGCAACTCATGGAGACCATTCGCGCTCTCCAGCAAGCGGTAGCGACGTCCAAAGCTGACCAGAACAAGATTCTGGCTGAGGTCCAAGCCGAGCAAGCGGCCAGCCAGGACCGATTCCAGGTCGATTTGGTCGCGTCACGCACGAACAATGAGGAACTGCGCAAAGCCAACGAAGAACTGCGCAGAGATTTGCAACGCATGGGTGAGCGCACAACTGATGAGCGAACCCCATCCATACCAGTTAGGGCTCGCCCCATGCCGTTTCCACAAGCAATCATGGACACTGTGATACCAACCAACTTCATGGGCCCAAAGATCGCCTTCACAAGTGTAGAAGACCTAGAAGCTCATATCACGACTTTCCACACCAAGATGATGATCTCAAGAGGCACCGACGCCATGTACTGTAAGCTGTTTATGAGTACGTTCTCAGGCACAGCGTTGGACTGGTTCATCAGTCTCCCTGATGGACACATTACCTCATTCGATCAATTCTCAACATTATTCAGAGAGCAATACATCGTCAACCAGGCCCTCCTGTCTCTTATGATCTTTTCGAGGTAAAACAGTACTAGGGAGAGCCTTTAAAGGACTTCTTGAACAGGTTCGGGGCATTGGTGGTGAAGCTGCACACCAAAGATGAAGATATGACGGTACACGCCTTCAGACGAGGGGTGTTGCCAGGACCTTTCAGCGATTCTCTGATAAGGTGTCGCCCGAAGACGTTCAGCGAAATCCGCCACTGAGTCGTAGCCCACATCATTGCAGAGGAAGAGGTCACAAAGAAGCACGGAAGCATCGACCCAATTCGACCTCAGGGAATTGGTCGTCCTCGGCCCCTAAGGGTACATGAGGCGACGACAGAGAAGAAAGCCCCGGGGAAACACCCGCCATATGAAGCAAGGAAGCCTCAAACCAGGGCACGTGCGAAAGAAAACGCCTCCACCAGGCACAATTTTCAGATGGGCCTCAAAGAGCTGATTGCCATCCCTAAAGTGGCAGATAGATTGAAGTCTCCACCGAAGACTGACAAGAGGCTAGGTCCCAACAAAGACACTTGGTGCGAGTTCCACCAAGCCTTTGGCCACAACCTGCGTAACTGTTTGACGTTAGGATTCCAGTTAGATGAACTGGTGAGAAATGGTTTCTTGAAGGAATACCTACAAGAACCGCAAGGGGCTCCTACGTCAGCAGCCCAACAGCAGATCAGGGGCACGAGGTGCCCATCCACGGAGAGATCAACACAATCTCAAGAGGATTCTCAGGAGGAGGGTGCACCGCCTCCCAACGTAGGAAATATGCCAGAGGAGTGATGGCAGTAAAAGCCCAGAAGTCAGACCAGACACCCGAGCGCGACCTCGTCTTCACCAAGGCCAACTTGCAGTATGTGATCCCACATGACAATGACGTAGTGGTGATCTCAGTAGTAACGGTGGGAAGAAAGGTACATTGTGTCCTCGTAGACCAGGGAAGCTCAGTCGATGTGATGTTTTGGTCGACCTCCAACAAACTACAGCTGTCTCCTGACTAGTTGAGGCCTTACGATGGCTGTCTGTATGGTTTCGCGGGAGACCAAGTAGAAGTGCGTGGACACATAGAGTTGAGGACAACCTTCACTAATGTCACGACTTTTCGCACTGCTAACATAAAGTATCTTGTTGTTAATGCTTCTTCAGCCTATAACATACTTTTGGGCAGGCCCGCTTTGAACAGGATCAGAGCAGTAGCCTCTTCGAAGCATATGAAGATGAAGTTGCCTTCCCTTGAAGGAACAGTGATCACCATCAAGTCTAATCATAAGGAGGCCAATAGGTGCTACGAGAACAGCCTCAAAACAAGGAGAGAAGTGTACGCCGTCACCGCCTAACCTTCAAGGGAAGAAGGGGTCACCCGTGTCGAGATCACCCGAGAGAGATGATCCGAGCCAGCAGAAGAAGTGTTGGAGAGGGAGATCGGGGGCAAGAAGTTCAAGCTTGGCAAGTCCTTAGGCCAAGAAGCACAAAACCAGATTGTCGAGGTCATAGCACGACACATAGATGCCTTCGCATGGTCTGCCTCAGACATGCCTGGCATCGATCCCGATTTCCTGTGTCATCACCTCACCAAAGACCCACAGGTCCGACCTGTCTACCAGAGGAGGAGGAAGTTCAACGATGAAAGGCATCAGGTCATCAGGGAAGAAACCCAAAAGTTGTTGAGTGTTGGCCATATAAAAGAGATCCAATACCCAGAGTGGCTGGCGAATGTAGTGTTGGTCAAGAAGGCCAGTGGGAAGTGGAGGATGTGCGTCGACTTCACAGACTTGAACAAAGCCTGCGCAAAGGACTCTTACCCATTGCCCAACATTGACGCCCTGGTAGACAGCGCATCAGGATGTAGACTTCTTAGCTTCCTGGATGCTTTCTCTGGATATAACCAGATCTGAATGCATCCTAGGGACGAGTGCAAGACAACGTTCATGACAGAGCTCTCCTGTTACTGTTATAAGGTGATGCCTTTTGGGCTCAAGAATGCAAGGGCAACTTATCAGAGATTGATGGATAAAGTACTCGCAACCATGATAGGGCGAAATGTCCAAGCGTATGTAGACGATATAGTGGTCACCTCCCAGGTGAAGGATCAGCACGCTGCTGATTTGGAGGAGCTGTTTAACACGATAACAAAGTATGGACTGAAGCTAAACCCCAAAAAATGTGTGTTTGGGGTAGAGGCAGGCAAGTTTTTATGGTTATTACTTACTCAGCATGGGATAGAGGCGAACCCTGAGAAGTGCGCTGAAATTGTAGCCATGCGGAGTCCGATCTCAGTGAAGGAGGTGCAACAATTGACAGGGTGAATGGCCGCTTTGTCTATATTCGTGTCAGCAGGAGGGGACAAGGGGCATCCCTATTTTCAGTGTTTGAAGAGAAACATCAGGTTCACATGGACCAAGGAATGCGAAGAGTCGTTTCTCAAGTTGAAAGAATACTTGGCCAGCCCACCAGTATTATGCAAGCCACAACTACGCACCCCGCTTCGCTTGTACTTCGCAGTCACAGATCGGGTGATCAGTTCGGTCCTCGTTCAAGAGCAGGATCAGGTGTAGAAGCCGATATATTTCGTAAGCAAAGTTTTGCAAGGGCCTGAGGTAAGATACCAGGCCATAGAAAAGGCAACCCTAGCAGTGGTGTTTTTAGCGCGAAGACTTCGCCACTACTTCCAGAGCTTCACCGTAATTGTAATGACAGACCTACCCATTCGCAAGGTCTTACAGAAACCTGATGTGGCGGGACGAATGGTGCGCTGGGCAGTTGAGCTATCAGAGTTCGATGTTCAATACGAACCAAGAGGACCTATCAAAGGCCAGGTTTATGCTGACTTCATAGTAGAGCTCTCCTCAGCAGCCACACACCGAGAGGAAGCAGATTCTAGATGGGTCCTCTCCGTAGACGGGTCCTCCAACCAATAGGGTAGTGGGGCTGGCATCATCCTGGAAGGGCCAAATGGGTTGTTGATCGAGCAGGCCCTACGATTTGCCTTCAAAGCCAGTAAGAACCAGGCGAAGTATGAGGCCTTGATTGCTGGAATGCTGCTAGCCAAAGAGATGGGTGCGAAGAGTTTGTTGGCAAAGAGTGACTCCCTGTTAGTAACAGGACAAGTTATGGAAGAATACCAGGCCAAGGACCCTCAGATGACCGCATACCTAGTGTATGTCCAGATTCTAAAGGAGACTTTTGCGGTGTCCGAGTTAGTACATGTTCCCAGAGAACAGAATGCCCGAGCTGACTTGCTAGAAAAGCTCGCCGCCAGTTCAGGCAAGGGGGGAAGACAGAGAACAGTCATACAGGAGACCTTGAGGACACCTCGAACCACTATAGGTACCGTAGCAGAAGTCCACCAAATAAGCACCTCAAAAGGCGTTAAGAGGAGTCACAGGTCGTTGACTCAAGAAACGCTGAAAATGCCCAGAATAAGCACGTACACATCATCAAGGGAAGAGTCGTTGCACGTTTGCCTAGTTGAAGGAGGCGAAACCTGGATGACACTCTACAGACGCTACTTGGCTGAAGGGATACTCCCGCTAGAGCCCACAGAGGCCAGAGTAGTTAAGAAGAATTCGAGCAGGTATACCCTTCTAGATGGAATTTGTTCAGGCATGGGTACACCCACCCTATCCTGGCTTGCATCAGTGGTGGGCAATGCATGCGCATTATGACAGAGCTCCACGAAGGAATATGTGGGAGTCACATCGGCGGCCGAGCTCTCTCGTCAAAAGCCATTCGCGCATAATACTACTGGCCAACCATGAGGGAAGATTTCACGAGGTATGCACAGTGATGCAAGCAGTGCCAGAAACATGCTGACTGGCACAAGGTGCCCCTGGAGGAGTTACCTGGGAGATCGACATTCTGGGGTCATTCCCTTTAGTAGTGCGACAAATGAAGTACCTTGTGGTTGCCATTGAGTACTTTACAAAGTGGATAGAGGCTGAGCCAGTTGCACAAATCACAGCCCACAAGGTCCAACACTTTGTGTGGAAAAACATAGTATGCCGTTTTGGAGTCCCAAAACGTTTGATGTCTGATAATGGCACCCAATTTGCGAGCCAACAGTTGGGCAAGCTATGCACAGAGCTTGGAATAAAGGAGGTGTTTTCAACAGTCGAACACCCCAAGACAAACGGGCAGGTCAAGTCTGCCAACCGAGTTCTGCTCAGAGGTCTGAAGAGGAGGCTGGAAAAAGCCAAGGGGACCTGGGCAGAAGAGGTTCCTAGAATTGTGTGGGCTTATCACCCCACTCCCCAGTCCACTACCAAGGAAACACCCTTTAGCTTGGTGTATGGTTCGGACGCGATGATTCCTGTAGAAATCCAGAAGAGCTCACCACATTTCCAGAACTTCGTGGCTGAAGAATCCAACGAAGAAAGAAAGGTGAACCTGGACCTATTGGATGAAGTCAGGGAGGAGGCTCGTATCAAGGCTGAAGCCTTGAAGAGAAAGGTGGAGTACAAGTACAACTCCAAGTTGAGACCTCGACAGTTCCAGGTTGCCGACTTGGTAATACGAAAAGCCCACACCTACCAGCTAGAGAACAAGTTATCTCCCATGTGGATTGGTCCATTCCGTGTGACAGAGACACTTGGGAACGAAGCGTACAAGCTCGAGACCCTAGAAGGTGGGACGATTCCTCGAACTTGGAACAGAGCAAATTTAAAGTTTTATTTTAGTTGATTATTTCATTGTACACAATTTAGTGGACACTCTTTTTCCCTCATTAGGGTTTTTAATAAGGTCACTAATAAAATTTTAGTTAAAGATATATTTTTGCAATTGTACAGTGAAGTAAGCGAACCTCTCCCTTGGGTAGAAGCACCAATATTGGGAATAGTATGGTTCTAAGTGAGCCTCCCTCTTGTGTGAGAACGCCAAGGTCGAGAACAATATGGTTCCCAGTTAAAATCCTTCTTTGCCTCTATACGACAAGGACGAGGTCAGTAAAGAGAACCTCTCCCTTGTCTTCTAAGACAAGGTCGAGAACAGTATGGTTCCCAGTTAATATATCTCCCTTGCCTCTATACGTCAAGGTCGAGAACAACATCTTCCTTATCTTTGTTTGACAAAGGATAGGTCTAAGTAAGAGTTTAAGCAAACATCGCCTCTACCTTAATACGTTGAAGAAAGGTAAGATCAAGCAGGTGGTAGAGAAGCGTGCTACTTAAGTAGGAGTGGCCCTAAAGCGTTGTTAGGCTAATTCAATACAAGCAAGGCAGCCAACAACAAACACAAGAAGAAAATCAAGATGAAAGAAAATTTCATAAATAGGAATATATTAATATGTACAGAGTTATCAATTGTTCATTAGGCTGCCAAATAATTACAAAGATAAATCATCACATATCAGCATCCATCAGCTGCCCATCTGCGACCTTCTTTGCCAACCCAGTTTGTGAGAGATCCACCCCAGGATGCACACAGGAAACCTGGGCTATGGCATCTTCAAACCCTGCGACGAATTTTTCCTTCAGCTTGGCAAGCTGCTCCTCCAGTTGGGATGACTTCTTCTTGAGTTGAACTGACTCCTCCTCAAGCTTGACCGATTTCTCCTGCAACCGGGCCCCCTCTTCCTTCAAGCCAACCACTTCAGTCCAGAGATCCAAGACTTTGGCATGAGCCCCCAGAGCTTCTTGGGACTTCTCGAACAGGAGCTTCTTAGTTGCTAGCTCATATTTGCGAAGATCCAACACCTCCAAGTAAATAGCGGTCTCGCGATGTTTGAGCTCTTTGATCAGAAGGGCGTCCTGGCTAGCTGCCTCCTTCAATTTCTGCATCTTAGTTAAAGTGAGACTGGATGCGACGAGAATGTCCCCAAGGCACATTGACGCATGCTCTATTAGAGGGTCCTCCTCCATGTTCTCCAACCTCTCCTGATTCTGGAAGGTTTGCAGGTCCCGTTGGAGAAAGGCAGGCAAGTCAGTAGGAGGTGCGCCATGATCACCCCCCGAAGCACTCTCCCCCTACCCTCTTGCACCACAAGGTCGCGAGGGGAAGAGGCACTACGGGGGTGCTCCCTGAAGGAATGGGCACGATCGTCCGAGGCTGAAGGCGAGGGAACTGCAACATCAGTTTTTCGCTACCTCTTGAAGACGAGGTCAGCGACCTCGGCTACCCCCTTCTGCCTTTAATCTATGGGGGCTGGGGCCGAAGGGCTTGGAGCAGATGTGGCAGGGGTAGAGGCATCAGCGACAGAGGGGCCAGGAGCAACCTTGAGTTGATGAGCCACAGCAGCTAGCTGCCTCCTCTTATCAGCGTTAAGTACCATACCTGCACAAGAAGATGAAAGACATAAGAGTATAAACCAGTAACACACACAAGTAAAGAGAAACATAAACATAAACAGGGGAAGAGGGATACCAATATAACCCTTAAGGGACCTGGGGCTATACTCGAGTTTGATCAACTTGGCGGTGCTAAACACCACTCCCAGGTTGGAGAAGAACTCGCACACTTCTCGTCAAGGCACCTAGGTTTCTTGAGCCCTGGTTCTTTCACCCAGTAAAGAGGGAACTCGTCCAACAGGGTGGGGTCAAACATGCTGCAACGAATTTTGAAGAACTTCCCTTTGAAGCCCTTGTATGATTGTTGGAAGAGGGACAACAAAACTCTTCCAGCAACCCCATTGAAGCTCATCCACAGCTTCTTCCCTAGACTCTTAGCCTCAAAGAAGTATAGAAAGACATCCACCAATGACGTATGGCCAAAGTGGTCGTAGAGAATAGAAAAGGCCCTGACGAATGCCCAGCTATTGGATGTAGCTGGGCAGGGGCCACGTTGACCTTGGTAAGAAGGGCGTGCTCGAACCTAGTGAATGGTAGGCGAAGCTTGAGCCTTTTGAAGACGGTGGAATATACATAGAAGAAGGGATCTTCTGAGTCCGCGGATTCACCAATGCATACAGGTTCGCCTTTCCTGTAGGGCAGGGCCTTCACGAACCTGTCATGCTCCTTCCCAAAAATACGAGTTTTATGGCTAGACTCGCCCTCCTTATACGCCTCTATATCCTCAAAGGAGGTGATTTTCGAGGTTTCGGCTAGAAGGTTGTCAGGAGCCCAATGGTATAGAGATTTGTAGTCAATGCAATGAGGTGGGTTTGGAGTAGTTTTCATTTGAGCCATCTCGAGAAAAAAGGATAAAGAAGGAGAGGGAAAGAAGAAGAAAAGGGCAGAGTTTAGAGAAAGGAGTTGGTGCACTTCAGAAATTCAAAAAATAGAGAGATGCGAAAACGATGAACATAAATCATAAAGTCCAGAAAACATAAACAGTCCCAGAACAGTTAAAGCATGTTATGAGCATCAGAATAGTAAGACGAGGGCGATAATGAAGTAAAGGGCATACCTTGAAGTAATCGCGATTCGAGGAGTTGAGTAAGAGAGGAGAGAAGGCAGAGCGTTCTGAGAAATGAGCGTTCGAAGAAATGAGAAGTCTAAGAGAAGTAATGGAACAATGAAAGAAGCGTAGGGTATGAGGGGTTTAAGGTATCAGAGAAGCGCAAGCGACAACGAGCCTCTACCGTTAACTTGCCACGTGTACGCTAGTGAAGAAAGTATGGTGAGACGTCACCTCAGCACACTGTGCACGTCCTATCACTCGTTCGCCACGTAGGTCGTCGTGGGCGATCACTTAGCCTATTCGCTGAAACAAGTTACAGCTCGAGCCTGGGGGGCTTGTGTACTGGCCAAACCTCGGACATCGGCTGTAGAGATCGACGTCAAATTTAGACATCAGACCTCGGTAGTCCAGTGGCATTAATGGGCCACATAGGTGGGCCCCAAACATAATAATGAGTTATTATCCAGACGAAAGAAGGACCTAAGTCACAAGAGGGTTCATGCATATGGTGTGTATAACACGTTCAGGTCTAGCACAAGTAAGTATCCCTTGGAGGCGTTAAGGCCCATGAGGGTTAGGATTTCCAAGGATAGACTGTAGGCATGGCACGTGAATACATAGGGCACCCATAGAACAGATGGCCCCGCAGCGCTGGTATATGAGTTGGTACCCTGGCAGCCATATTGTTAAGATTTTGCACTCCAGAATAGGCAAGTCCTGTGTTGCGGCTGCGCTAAGCTTTTGCGTCGCATCATAGGATGCCTCCCCAGTAACCCTAATTCCAGTTAAGGAAAGATCCTCGTGGGACGGGGAGTTGACCTAAATACAACCTATATAAAGGGTGGTAAGAACCCTAGACAGGTATGTCGTTTCTAAGACTGAAACTACTTTACATACTTACTGTTTCTTAGCCCAGTATTGACTTGATCGTCAGAGTGCAATCAATAGGTAGGGCCTCCTCTGTTTCAACGAAGCCACTCTCGACCACCAAGAAGAGAGCAGATACCACTAGGAAATAGGAGAGCCACCATTTGCCTTTGAAGTCAACGGCGACTGAGTCAACCAGCAAGAAGAATTTCATTTTTTATTATAATGTTAATTTAATATTGTTTTCTCATATTTTTTGTAAAAATATCAAATGAATAATACTATAAATAAAAATTGAAGTAAAATAAAAACATAGTAATATTTTATATATGTATTAGGTTGGATTTGCACCTAAGGATTAACCAAAGTACAAGTATATATTGTTACTAGCTAGCTTATATCTTACATACATAAGAATAGGTAATAGTATATCAAAATATACATCCATATAAAATGCTCCTCTATATACAATATAAAGGTCTTAAGAGTAGCTTTAAAGATAAACTCCTATATACTCAGTTTACCGTCTAAATTTCAATAAAGATAAACTCAGAAAGATATAATAGGTAATCGTGATCCAACAAAATATGTTTGATATTCTTTTTGATATTTTGTTAGGTATTATTGAGTCATTTATATAATTCATTAGTGGATCAAACTCATATTCAACATGTGCAAATTGGGCTAAAAGATGTGTTGTTGTTAGAACTTTTCAAACTAGTGTGAGTCATGTACCTCAAGTTTAACAATGGGTGGTCATCTAAAAAACGAACTAAAGACGAAGATGAAAAAGTAAGTTGTACACTAATTATACGAAACATGGGGATTAGTAAGACTAAATAGAAACTTGTGTCGCCTTGATATGTAATCAACCTTCTCTCTTGATTAGCATACCATCTACATCCAAGTCATTCCCACTTGCTCTTAAGTAAGAAATGAGTGTGGAATCATTCATCTATATTGGTGGTAATCTTTTACCATCACACAAATTAGAGGATTCTAAGATAATTTATTCTAACCATGACATTATATGTATCATACACTCATTTGAGTAATTGCTCTTTTTAGAGCCAAGAGATTAAGAACTCATACTCTTCATTGGGTACACTAATTTCCCATTATTACAAAGAAATATTAACTATAAAAATATCGATATAACTCCACCAATCATGAAATGTTGAGTAGTTGATGGGGTTATCAAACTTGGTAGGATGGAGTTTTCAATTCCCCAGTGTATCATTCCAATTATTAGGTTCTCCTTCACTCAACCCCTACGCCCAAAACCCCATATCCAAGAGTTCATTCCTTCATTCCTCAATTGTATCGAATTGTGATTTCGTGTGCAGATTTGTATAAGAATGTGATCACCAAGATAACAAGGATTTGCTAATATAAAGTGTTAACTTCTTACAATATATACAAATATATGAACTCTTTTCTAGTTTGTTATATGAACACAACGATATTCTCTATAAAGCTTTTAAGGTCATAGAAATGTTTGATAGCGTTTTAACACTTAACAATTGATCATTTATCTACCTTAACACTTAACAATTGATCATTTATCTACCTTATTCTTCAATGGATATTCTCTATAAAGCTTTTAAGGTCATAGAAATGTTTGATAGCGTTTTAACACTTAACAATTGATCATTTATCTACCTTATTCTTCAATGGATACCCTTATACAGTGCTTGGAAGAAAGAGCATTTGCAAATCTCTTTCTTTCCATTTAGAGCTTTTGAACTTAGATAGTTTCATCTTTTGTCATTTGACAAGCGTAGATGTAGAAATGCATTAAATGCACATGCCCTTCATGCAACATTAAATGTTAATCACTTCTTCAAACAACACCCTGATAGTTGACGATACTTATTAATAATATGTCAGAGAGCATTTTACTCAAAGCGAAGTAGAAGTGAAGACTCTAGAGCAAAGATAGTTTAACCAAAGTTTACATAAGCTTGTGTCAGGATGGTTGTTGAAATAAAAACAAATTTAACTTGTATCCAAAATAATCTTGATGTAGACTTGGGTTTTGTAAGACACTCCTTGCAACACAGTAATAAATTTCAAGAAATTTTTTGTTTTCATTAGATACGACATAAATTTAAAGCCTTTATACACGTATCTTTTGATCTTTTGTTGAATATTTCACTTATCAAACAAAGTGAAAATTGTAATATGTTACATCGTCAGTAAGACAAAAACACTTATATTTGACACTATCTTCTCATCTTTCAAACAAAACATCTTCATACCTTGTACTTTGTTGTGACAAACACTTAATCAAAATAACCAGATTATTAAAATTTGATTTAACATATTTAGATCTATTTTTTAATACTCAATTCATAATATTTTTTATATACAAATTTTAAAATAGTTTTAAAAAAGTTTACTTTTTTTAAAAAAATAACTTAATTTGAGTTAGAATTTATGAAAAAAAAAATTCAATATCACAATAACAATTCTTCAAATAACACATATATAAACATAACCATAATTTAACCATCAATATAAACAAAATAAAATCACGTTTTCACTCCCCTTTTATACTTTTGGGAAGAAAATGAGGAAAAAATTATTTTCCATTTACCTTCATCAACTTATTTTCAAAAGTATATATATATATATATATATATATATATATACATATTATAAAAAAGAAAAAAAAAGTTAAAATTCTCTATTTTCTCTTTGCCTTCACTACAAGCAAGTCACTAAGTTACTTGAATGCATTTAAATAAATCCCACCTTCACTTATTTTTTTTAATGTTTTTCATAAAAAGATATACTCATAATTATTCACCTAATGGCCATAATATTGTAACACATGACACTTAGGGATGGGTATAATTTTATTTATTTTCCATATTTCTCATAATTATTTAGTATTTTTTATTTCAAAATTACGTAAAAAAATATTTTAGTTCAACGATATCCAAATTTAAATAGAAATATATTTTTATATGTTTTATGGAGATATAAATAAACATTGTTATTTGCATAAACATTTTATGATTTTCTTAAAGAAGATAGGAAGAAAGATGGAAAAATAGTTTAAAGGGTATATAAAAAAGAGTTAATATAAAAAATAATAAAAATTGAAGTTAATAAAATAAAAAATTATATTAAGCGAGAGAAGAAAGAGGAAGGAGGAAGATGAAGATCAGCAGTAAGGAAGGAAGAGAAGAGAAGAGAAGGAAGTGGTAGTGTATGAGAGTGTCTGAAAGAGAGAGAGCGCGTGAGAGATTATAGTAGCAGAATGGGGAGTCTAGTGTATCAAGTGATTTCTTCGGCAGCACTTCTGACGCTGGGAATGTACCACCTCATTAGCACCACGCGCAACTACCTGAAATCGACACACACCTACGTCGCCAAACCCTTCCACCCATTCCCCTACCCTCGCCGCCTCCAGCTCTACCTCCTCATTATTGCCCTCCTCGTTGCCATCGCCCACCACCTCCTTCTCTCCGCCGACTCCGACCCCTTGCTCCGCGGCGCCACCCCCGTCCACCTCCTCCTCTCCCTCCAGTCCGCCGCCACGCTCTTCCTCTTCCTCCTCCTCGCCCTCGCCCTTCTCCTCGCCGACGCATCCCCCTCCATCCTCCCTCTCCCCGCCGACCTCGCCTTCGCCCTTGCCTCCGGGCTCTTCCTCCTCCACACCGCCCTCGCCTCCGCCCGCGCCGCACTCCAGACCTCCGCCATCGAGGCCAAGTGCCTCTCCGTCTCGGCCAACATCTCCTCCCTCTCCGCGCTCCTTTGCCTCCTCCTTGCCGCCCTCCCCCGTCTCTTCCCCGCTGACGTCGCGCTCGCCTCCACCTTCTGCCTCCGCGGCCTCTGGTCCCTACAGACCGGCCTCTCCCTCTACGCCGACGCCTTCATCCCCGACGGCTGCCACCGCCTTCTCGACGTCAAGAGCGGCGTTGAGGGATCCACGCAGTGCGATCTGGAGGAGTCCAAGTTCCGGGCCGTTGCGATTCTCGATCTGGCGTTCCTGATCCACGCCATCTTCGTCGTTCTCATCTTTCTCATAACCTACGCGCTCGTGGCCAAGAGCGTTGGTGTGAGGAGGCTGGGATCCTATGAGGCGCTCCCCACCGCATCTTCGTCTGTGGACGCCAACCACAGTCATATTCAAATGAAGGCTTTGACCGGCACCCAGGCTTGAATCTTTTCGCTCATTATATTACCTCTTTTTTGTTCTTTTTTATTTTCAGATTTCTTATCTGTCTTTCTCAGATCAGAATGTAGGTTTGAACTTTGTGAATACACCATAGTATTCCTGTTTAGTGAGTGAGGTGAATTCTTTATGTAGTTCAATTTTGTTTCATTTCCTGTTACTGCTTTGCATATTCCTAAATACCCCCCTTCATACATCTCATATCATATCAACCATGGCTCTAAAGACATGATGCATACTGCATATAGCTTCCTTTCATACGCCTATGATTATAAGGAGTGTATCACTACTTAACTCTAGATTGCCTCCTTTTACACTTTTTATTTTGGTTGCCTTTTCGAATTGATATTCATAACCTACGTAAATAAGCATGATGATCACTGTTGTCGTGAACTTCATACGAAAATGAGTCATAATGAATGTAGGGTAGAGTGATAATGTATGTGAGGAGTTTTATACAATTGAGATACTATCATGTCAACACCACATCGGCTAAAGGTTGCATCAACTAAAGCTTACGTTTCATTTACATGCGACTTCTTATTATTTTCTTTTTTGCCAATTCTTGATATTGAAGTGTTTACATTTCTTTAAAGTAGCCTGAGTTGCCTTTGGAATAATATTTAGCTGCCCACTTCTTCATCTTTAACTGTCCATTAAGAGGGGTAAGTGAGCCTATTCTTTCATGGATGTCAAGGTTAAATCAAGGACCTGAAACCAGCGAGTTTTTGAGGCTAAGGTTCTTTTTTATGTCCTTTGTTTCTCTTTGTCTGATTCTGTTTTGGAGGCATATCTTGTAAACTGCTTGAGTTCTTTTCTTTTCTATTATAGAAAGGGGATAGAGTTTCAAAGAAAATAGTATGAATTACTAGGTTATGCATGATTTAATTGATAGAAAAATAGTTTCGCGCCAAACAGTCAGGTCATTATAGATGAAATGATAGATATTTGCTCTTGGGGTTCCACTTTAGTACTGCACATGGTAGATTGCCCCTTTATTTTCTGTATTTCCGATATAAGCAAACAATCTTTGAAATGCACATGTGTTTCTGCTGAGACCGTTTGATTAATATCCCTCCTGTGATTAATATCATTTTTAGAGTATATGAAATGTAGTTTCTAGTGATGTATGTGCAAGCAGTTTTTCTTTCTCCTGTGCATTTTTATTGAGCTGATGTAGCAGCATGCAATTCTTCATGCATTCATAGAGGTAAAAGTGTCAACTTCTCTTTCATGTATTTTGGGGGTTGAAGAAGCATTGTAATGGTAAAGTGGCATGCTAAAACATGGTTAATAACTTTTCTTTCGTATTTTTTGGGGGCTGAAACAAACAATGGAGTATAGAAGGCTGTTGTGGATCTATTGACTTTGATTATGTTACACATAATTGTTGCGGAGAGCAAAGAAGTATTTTAGACAGGGAACTTATAGTGCGAATATGTAGGGGCGTGTAAAATATTTCTGATCGCTTCAACTAACCTGCTTTGCTTACGACCTAAACATTCGCTTGGTTAGGAAAAATTTGAATTCAAACAGCTATTTCAGTTTAATAAGGGTAAATTATGGGAAATACTTGTACGATCGTGCAGGAATGCAAGTTATTCCTCCCTAAGGAAATCCTCCATTTAAAATACGGTAGAAGAATAATCACTCCATCTAGATGTACAAATTTCTTGCGAAATATATTAGTTTACCTACAGTGTTTGACTCTAAATCAATCTTCTCTAACACTCTATTAAGCAGGGTATGCTATCAAGAAAAAATGTTAATAAATCTCATACTAGTCAGATAGAAGATGTGATTTGGTGATGACTATCATTTTGTAACAAAACCAAGCTTTTTTATGTGACAAATCTCCAAACTTTCATGCTTTCTTTAAATTAGAAGGTATGGAGTACAAGAAAGCAACTATGGTTCTACAGACTTTGATTATATACTACATATAATTCACGCCTTAATGCGCGGGAATCAAAATCAGAGAGCATAAAAGTTTCAACAGGACCATATAGGTTGTAGACAATCTTTAAATAAACATAGTTGTAATTGCTTCCCAATATCCTGCGTTGTGGATGGCCTAATTAGTAGCTTGGCTAGGAAATTCTTCATTGATCGTGTGGATTGACTCTGAATTAGTCTTCCCCTTTCTACAGTGTTACCCCGAGCACGTTGAGGTAGGCAACTTTCCAGAGCTCATTTTTAGAGAAGTCAGTTTTTCCAGTCTATATAAATAAATATATTGAAATAAAATTTATATTTAATTAAATTATATAATAATTTAAATGTAATTAAATTTTACATCTCATAAATTTAAATATTTTTAGTTGAATTCTTATTAATTTTTTATAATTTTCAATTGAGTTTATTATTTAATTTTTTATTAATTGAGATTATATGACTATCATCATACTCAATCGAATTAAAAAAAAATTATATTTTGTGATTAATATAAAATAATTGTAATTAATAGTGACAATTTTGTGATTAATATAAAATAATTGTAATTAATAGTGACAATGACAATTTTTTCATAATTATAATTAATGATATAAAAGTCAATAAAGAATATGATGATGTTGTTATTTTCAATAAAAATAATAAAAATGAATTATTGAAAAGAATAAAAGCAATAAAAATTACTTGTCAATAAAGTTTTTTAATAAAAAATTAATTAAAAATATTTAAATTTATAAAATACTTAAAACTTAACTAATTTATTAAAACTTGTACCAATTGAGGCTGATGTAACACCCAATATTAAAAGCCAGTGTTAAAGGTGGCTCAACCAACTAAGGTAAGAAAACCTTAAGATAAAAATAATACGTAATAAATAAGATAATTCTATTTTTATATTATATACATTAAATACGATCCATTAATGATATAGTCCATTACGAATTGTATAAATAATAAAGATTTTAGACAAATTAAAGGTACATCATTAATATAATACTAAATACACATTGAATATTGAACATTTACTTGAGCACCAAAGTACCTTTTTCAAGTAAACTCTCGACTAAGAGCTGAAGCTTGAGACATAGGAGCAAATGAAGGAAGAAAAGAAGCATAGTCAAAGAGAATGAATCAATTGTTCAACCGATTACTTTTATTGTCTCAGTCCCGTATACAAGAACAATTAACGTCCATCGTGGGGTCGAGAAAGTACTAAAGATCATAAATGATATCAACAAGAAACATGACAAGTCAGAGGATGTCAAAAGTCGAGCAGATGTCCTTACTCCTAACCCTGCAAAGGGAAATGACTGAGATACACCAAAAGAACGAGGAGGAGATATGAATCCTTCGTTAGAAAATGAAGAGATGAGGCGACAACTAGCCAAAGGTAAATCCAATCCCAAACAACCGCCTCCGAAGGTGTTTGAGGGTACACAACAACAAGAGAAACAATCAACCCCGTGAGTTGATCCATCACTATCGACATGCCCATAAGAAACTAATGCTGAATCATAACTCAATCAGTCGGTACATACTATTAATGCCCAAAGAGGGTCCACAAGACATCCCTTTACCGACTACATCATAGGGGGCACAATTTCACCCCACGTGGAAAGGGTTAAACAATGATCGATACGACTGGACAATAAACTCAGAAGAGCATATTGACGTTTACACTACACAGATGAGCCTATACACATATGACAAATCGACGATTTTTCTGGAGAACGGGTAGACACTCGGGGGTATATAGACTTGTATACCAGGTTCAGTGAAGGAAAACATCTTTGCCGAACTATTAAGAAAAGGTATTTGATAGTTGAGGCTAACACCTACTATAATATCTGTATGGGACGCCTTCTCTCAATGTCCTTCAAGAAATAGTGTCAACACCCCACCTCATCATGAAGTTTTTGTCCGTGTCCGAGGACATTGTCATGGTGTGTTCCTGCCGGTTGACTCGATTGCCTTCGTACGTCTACGACAATCACATGCCCAATTCTCTCTGCCTTCGTTCGTGCTTTCCAGTGATCAAACACCTGAAATTGCAAAGACAAAGGACGTCCTAGAGGCCGTTTGCACTCCGATGCTCAAGTCAGTACTGGGGCTAGGAAACACCAAAAATTAGTTGTAAAAAGCTCTGTGTGTAAACTGTGTGTGTATTCACATAAATGTTGCGTACCTTATTAGGTTTGTTACTGCGCTTTATATACTCTAGGATTTTCGTTGTTTCCGCTAACCACAATTAGGGTTACTGAAGGTGTGCCTTAGCGCCGCTATCACCCACTCTTAGGGCAATCTAGTGCGTAGGGCTCTCTTACTAGAGTGCAACCTCTGACGAGATGACTACCTGGGTACCAACTTGTGCACCTAATCTTTAGGGCCATCCGTCCTGGAGTGCCCTAGTTGTTCACGTGCCATGCATGCAACTTACCCCTGGAATGTAACCCTGATAGGTCATCGCTCTTCCAGGGGCTCTTTACTTGTGTTATGCTTGAACGCGTCATCCACACCACACGCATGGACCCCTCGTGATCTAGGCTTCTTCCTACTGATAACTGGTGTGTGGTCTGAGATCCACCTCACGTGGCCCAGCTCTGTTGTTTGAGTCACCGATGTTCGGTGTCACATTGCCCTCAGTCTGTTGCCGAGGACACATCAGCACATCCTGATGATCGACGCTTGACCACTCTTCGACACCTTGGCTCACGTGTCATGCGAAACACTGGCCCACGCCGCTTGTGGGACCCAACTTACGTGGCCCACCATTACTAGCGCTCAACGACGTTCGAGGACTGGTCGGTACATAAGCCCCCCAGTCTCGAGCTGTTAACTTGTTTAGTGAAGAGACTAAGTCCTCGCCCTGGCGACCTACGTGGCTCTGTGTGATGGGACGTGAACAGTACACCAAAGTGACACTTCTCTGTGCCCGTTTTAATATTCGCACACGTGTCTTGATCAACGACCAGGACTTAACGCCGCTTGCGCTTCTTTATTTACGTTGAGCATTCAAAAACGCGCACTTCGATCACTGTTCCATCACTTTCATAAACTCTTTCGATCGCTTCAGCTTCTTCTTCGAACGCTCTCACTTCCTTTCTGCAAAAACCAGAAATTTCACTTCCCTTTGATCAAAAGGTAAGACCTTTATGCATCATCGCCATTGCCTTTCGATTTTGCTGCTTGATAGCTACCTGAGATTATTTAAATTTATGCATTTTAGGTTTTCTCTGGTTTTTTCTCTGTTCCTCTGTTTTCTGGGTTTCTTCGAGTGTGAGGTTTTTCTGGTTTTTACTAAGTTACGCCGTCTTCTTCTTCTAAAACTTCATTTTCTTCCTTTCTTTTCTTGCTTTTTTAGCTTTCTTCGAGATGGATTGAACAAAAACCACTTCCAACCCTCCTCCTAACGTAGACTACAAGGCCCTGTACCCTTGGGCCTCTGTCGAACTCCTCGTCGAGACTTCTACTCTCACCTCCAGTATGGATGTGACGAAGCACCGGGACGACGAGCCCAACTGCAAGGGACGGGTATTTGGGAGAGAGAGTGACGCATATGTCTCGGTTCGTCCCTTCGCAAAGGGCGAACCCGTTTGCGCGGACGATCGCGTCAACGAGGGAGAACCATTCTTCTTCCTCTACTCCACTGTTTTTAAACGGATCAAGCTTCGTCTCCCCTTCACTGGTTTCGAGAGGGCCCTGCTAGCGAAGATTAACGTGGCCCCCGCCTAGCTGCATCGCAACAATTGGGCCTTCATGAGGGCCTTTGCCATATTATGCAACCACTTCGGGCATCCTCCCTTAGTCAATGTCTTCCTACATTTCTTCGAAGCCCAGAGCCTCGAGAAGAACCTCTGGGTGAGCTTTAGCGTCGTGGCGGGGAGAGTCCTTCTCACACTCTCCCAGCAATCCTATAAGGGCTTAAAGTGGAAGTTCTTTAGAGTGTGCTGCACCGCCCACGACCCCACCCTTATGGACGGGTTCCCCCTTTACTGGGTGGGGTAGCTAAAGCTTAAAAAGCCCAAAACTCTCGAGGAACTGGCCCTTCCCGATCGTGAAGTGTGCCAGGTTCTTTCAATTCTAGGGGCAGTGTTCAACACTGCCCAACTGATCAAACATGAGTTCAACCGCTCAAGCCTCAAGGGCTATATCGGTTCGTCTCTACTTCCTTCTTCACTTCACTGTGTTTGCCTGTTATCATTCTATTATGCTTGTGTGTTCTGCTTTTTCATACTTGTGCATTTGCTGACCTCTTGTACACTGATGACCATACTACTATCTTCTCATGTCTTCCAATCTTGGTGTAGGTATGGTACTGAACGAGGAGAAGAGGGCGAAGCTGGCTGATGCGCTTGCCCGTCGTCAAGGAGCAATGAGTGGCGTCGGTGCTTCAGCCCCTTCGGCTCCTATCGCTGCGGTTCCCCTCGCCGCTGTTTAGCCCCCCTTGAGAAGAACAAAAGAGTTGTGGAGATTAATTCTGGGGACGAGGACTCTAAGGAGGGAGTCGTCTTCAAAAGGTGAAGGGTGGTCGCGGCGACGACCTCTCACTCCGCCACCAGCAGCCGCCCCACCTCCTTTAGGGATCAACCTTCCAGTGCCTCCTCCCCCCGCGGGCTTCTTGCGCTCGAGGGTGGAGGGGAGAACGCCCCTGGGAATAACCAAACTCCTCCCGCTCCCGAGCTACCCGCTGTCCTTAAGCACGCCCTCAAAAGCTTCCAAGAAAAAGGGGCAGCGGAGGACTCTGATGAGGAGGTGATAAGGGAGCGCATGGGCCTCAGTCTAGGCGAATTCCTTGTCCAATCAAACGCCCTCGCGAGCAAGGCTGAGGCGAGGACGAAGGAGCAACTGGCTCTGGCGGCAAAGGCAAAGGAAGACCTGGCCCTGGCGGAGGAGAAACTGGTCTAACAGGCTTGGGTCTTTGCTACTCGTGAAATTGCTTTATTGCAAGAGTTGAGTAGTCTTCGCCAGTTTGAAAAGGACGTCAAGAAACGACTCTTCGATAAGGGTCAAGAGTATACCGATCTTGAGTCAAGGGTTTTGCCTCTGCGCACCAAAATGGTGGAACTGGAAGAGGAGGCAGAAGCAACCAAGGCCAGGATGGCCAAACTGGAGGAGATGGCCACTAATCAAGAGGTGCAACTTGGCCGGGTGGAGGGTGAAGTTACCCAGCAAGCTTAAGCCTTCAAGAAAACTGAGGCAGAACTTATCAAAGACGCTGCCGACGCCTACACTGCAGGGTTCGAGGATGCCCTTGCTTAGGTTGCCTCTGTGTACCCTGAGATGGATACCTCACCCTTCGTGATATCGAATCGTGTCGTAGATGGGCAGGTTGTGCCTAAGGCCTTTCCTTCTTAGCTTGTATCTGGCCTTTCAATGAACAATCTTCCTTATATTTATGAATGTCCATTTACCTTTGACTGCTTTAACTGCTTTCTCTATCTTAACATGTTGAATGCCACGTCTTTATCTCGCTTTAACTTGTATTCTTCGTTTTTGATCATTCAATGTCGTGCCTCGCGCTAGCATTTTAACAACGCCTTTGACGAACGCTTGAACCTTAAGTAGCACGCTTAACTACCCCCGTCCTACCGTACACTCTTCATTAGGCAGCGGGGGTGCGCATACTAACCTGTAACTGAACTTACCCCCATACACAAAGGAGAAGGAACTCTTAGTAGTCGCTCTTCGAACCTGCTTCATAAGGTATGGAAGAGAGAGACCTTCTAACTGACTTCGCTCCTATCTTACTAAGCAAGGAGACGCTTTACTGATGTCGTTGGTGAGTCGTGTGTCCTCGCCTCGGCGTTCTCGCTTAAGAGGGAGGCACACCCCGCGCTATCCCGCCTTGAGTTTCTTGGCCCAAGGAGAAATCTGTGTCTGTTCCCTACCTGTCCACCATGGGTTTGGGGAGGACTCGCCGTCTGGACCACACTGTCTCCATTACGACGCTCTCACTCGAGAGAGGGGGTGTTCTCTACGCACCATCATGCCCAGTCTCGAGACTTCTAGCCCGAGGAGAAACTCATAACTGACCTCGCCCTTGCTGTATAAAGTCAAGGGAGGATTTAACTCGCGAACTTTACTTCTTTCCCCTGGCGTTCTTACTCAAAGAGGGAGGGAGGCATTCTTTTATGAACCATCCTGCCTACCCTTGAGACTTCTAACCCATGGGGAAGGTTCTGAACTGACCTCGCCCTTACTTAAAGTTAGGGGAGGATTTAACTGTGAACTGCGCTGTTCAACCTTGGCGTTCTCACTCGAGGGGGAGGCATTCTCTACAAACCTACCTTTCCACTCTCGAAACCTCTAACCTAAGGGAAACAACTTATAACTGACCTCATCTCCGCTCAAAGGCGAAAGAGGATTTCACTGGCGAACCATACTTGTTCATTCTTGGTGTTCTCACTCGAGGGGGAGGTGTTCTCTGCGAACCTACCTTTCCCTCTCTCGAGACTTCTAACCCAAGTGAACGGTTCATAACTGACCTCATCTTCGCTCAAAGGCGAGGGAGAATTTCACTGGTGAACCACTTCGTTCAGCCTTAACGCTCTCACTCGAGGGGGAGGTGTTCTCTGCGAACCTACCTTTCCCGCTCTCGAAACCTCTAACGCAAGTAAACGGGTTCGCAATTGCATTGTACAAACATTCGAGAATATACTTCAATCGAAATTTATTGGGTGAGCTCATTAAAAAACCATTGTAAGGGAAAAAGAGTGTCCCCTAAGAACTATGTACAATGCTAAAGTTCAACTGAAGTAAAACTTAAGGTTGGTCGCATTCCATGTACGAGGAATCGCACCTCCCTCCAGCGTCTCAAGCCTGTATGCCCCATTCCCAAGGGTCTCTGTCACTTTGAAAGGACTAGTCCACTTGTGGGATAGCTTGTTCTCTAGTTGGTATGGGTGGGCCTTCCACATCACCAGGTCGGCGACCTAGAACTGGCGAGGCTTCAGCTTTGAGTTGTGCTTGTACTCCACCCTTCTCTTCAAAGCTTCAACTTTAATTCTTGCTTCCTCCCTGACTTCATCCAGTAAGTCCAGGTTCACCTTTCTCTCTTCGTTGGACTCTTCAGCCACGAAGTTCTGGAAGCGTGGCGAGCTCTCCTGGATCTCCACGGGAATTATCGCGTCTGACGCATACACCAAGCTGAAGGGTGTCTCTCTGGTGGTGGACTGAGGGGTGGTGTGGTAAGCCCACACAATTCTAGGAACCTCCTCTGCCCAGGTTCCTTTGGCCTTTTCGAGACTTCTCTTCAGACCTTTGAGCAGGACTCTGTTGGCAAACTCGACTTGCCCATTCGTCAGGGGGTGCTCGACTGATGCGAACACCTGCTTTAGTCCAACTTCTGAGCATAACTTGCCCAGCTGTTGACTCGCAAACTGTGTGCCATTATCAGACACCAAGCGCTTCGGTACCCCGAAGCGACACACTATGTTTTTCCACACGAAGTGCTGGATCTTGAAGGCCGATATGACTCAGCCTCTATCCACTTCGTGAAGTACTCTATGGCGACCACGAGGTACTTCATCTATCGTATCGCCAAGGGATAGGGTCTCAGGATATCGATTCCCCCGGTATGGAATGGCCAGGGGCTGCAAATCGACCTGAGCTCTTCCGGTGGCACCTTGTGCCAGTCAGCATGTTGCAGACACTGCTTGCATTGTTGTGTGTACCTCGTGCAGCCTTCCCTTACGTTTGGCCAATAGTATCCCGCATGAATGGCCTTCGATGCTAGAGATCGACCACTGATATGACTCCCACATATCCTTTCGTGGAGCTCTACCATTATACATGCACATTGGTCGCCGCTTACACATACCAAGATTGGGTGGGTGAACCCGTGTCTGAACAGCTTTCCATCAATGAGAGTGTACTTGGCAAAATTTTTCTTTATTTTTCTGGCTTCTGTGGGTTCCAACAAGAGTATTCCATCAGCCAGGTAGCCCTTGTAGGGCGTCATCCAGGTTTCCCCTCCTTCGACCAGGCAGACCTGCAATGATTCTTCTCCCAGGGTTGGATATGTGCTTACCCTGGGAGTTTTCTATGTCTCCTGAGTTAGTGACTGATGACTCCTCGCCCTTCCTCTCGACGTGCTGACCTGGTGGACCCCCACCAGATTGTCTGCTGTGAAGGTTCGAGGTATCTTCAGGGTTTCCTGTATGACGGTCCTTTGTCTGCCCCCCTTTCCTGAACTGGCGAGCTTAGCTAGCAATTCAGCTCGAACATTCTTCTCTCTAGGAACGTGTACCAGCTCAAACAGCGAGAACGAGCCCTTCAGAACTTGGACGTACCCTAGGTACGCGACCATCTGAGGGTCTTTGGCCTGGTATTCTCCCGTCACCTGACCTGTGACAAGTAGGGAGTCACTCTTTGCTAACAAAATATGCGCCCCCATCTCTTTGGCTAATAGCATGCCAGCAATGAAGGCTTCGTACTCTGCTTGGTTGTTGCTGGCCTTAAAGGTGAACCTTAGGGCCTGCTCGATCAATAGCCCGTTTGGTCCCTCCAAGATGACACCTACCCCGCTGCCTTGTTTGGTAGAAGACCTATCTACGGAGAGCACCCACCGGAAGTTGGCTTCCTCTTGGTGTGCATTTGCCGAGGAGAGCTCTACCAAAAAATGTACGTAGACTTGGCCTTTGATAGGACCTCGGGGCTCGTACCGGACATCGAACTCTGATAGTTCCACTATCGTACCATCCTTCCCGCCACGTCCGACTTCTGTAGGACCTTGCTGATAGGCAGGTCTGTCATCACCACCACTGTAAAACTTTGGAAATACTGGCGAAGTCTCTTCGCTGAGAACACCACTTCCAAGGCTGCCTTTTCTAGGGCCTAGTATCTTACCTCAGGCCCTTGCAATAGTTTGCTCACAAAGTATATTGGCCTCTGCACTTGGTCCTGCTCCTGCACATCGCCCGCGAAGTACAGGCGGAGCAAAGTACCTAGCTATGGCTTGCACAACACTGGGGGACTGGCCAGGTACTCCTTTAGCTTGAGGAACGCCTCTTCGCACTCCCTGGTCCAGATGAACCTGTTGTTCCTCCTCAAACATTGGAAGTAAAGGTGACCCTTGTCTCCTCCAGCTGATACAAATCTAGACAGAGCGACCATCTGCCCTGTCAACTGCTACACCTCTTTCACTATGATCGAGCTTCTCATCTAGAGGATTGCAACGCACTTCTCGGGGTTCGCCTCTATCCCACGCTCGGTGAGTAGGAAACCCAAGAATTTACCCGCTTCCACCCCAAACACGCTCTTCTCGGGGTTCAACTTCAGTTTATACTTGGCTATTGTTGTAAATAGCTCTTCTAGATCAGTTACATGCTGATCCTTCACCTGTGAGGTCACCACCATGTCGTCCACATAGGCTTGCACATTTCGCTCTATCATAGGCGCGAGCACTCTGTCCATCAGCCTCTGGTAGGTGGCTCTTGCATTCTTCAGCCCAAAGGGCATCACTGTGTAACAGTAGCAAGACAGCTTTGTCATGAACACTGTCTTACATTCGTCCATGGGATGCATCTTAATCTAGTTGTACCCAGAAAAAGCATCTAGGAAGCTGAGCATCCTACAGCCCGAGGCACTGTCCACGAAGGCGTCAATGCTTGGTAGAGGGTAAGGGTCCTTCGGGCAAGCCTTGTTGAGGTCCATGAAGTCAACGCACATCCTCCACTTCCCGTTGGCCTTCTTCACCAGGACCACGTTTGCCAACCATTCAGGGTACTAAATCTCCCTTATACAGCAACTTCTTCGTCTCTTCTTTTATGACCTGTCGCCTCTCCTCGTTGAACTTTCTTCTTCTCTGGCGGACAAGCCTGACCTGTGGGTCCATGGTGAGGCGATGGCATAGGAAGTCTAGGTCTATGCCTGGCATGTCCGTGGCGGACCATGCAAAGGCATCCAGGTGCCGTGATATGACCTTGGCAATCTGGTTCTGTGCCGGTTAGCCTAGTAATTTGCCAAGTTTGAACATCTTGCCTCCAATCTCCCTCTCCAGGACGTCTCCTGCTGGTTAGGGTCGCCTCTCCCCGACGATCTCTGCACAGGAAATCTCTGCACTGACAACCCCTTCTTCACTTGGTGCTCGTGTGGTGACCATGAACACCCTTCTCTTTGTCTTGAGGCTATTCTCGTAACATCTCTTAGTCTCCTTTTGATCTGACTTGATAGTGATCACCTTTCCTCCCAAGTCAGGCAACTTCATCTTCATGTGCCTCGTCGATGCCACCACCCTCAGCCTATTCAGTGTGGGTCTACCCAACAATATGTTATAAGCTGAAGGGGCGTTAACGACGAGGTACCTGATGTTTTCTGTGCGGAACGCGACACCATCCGTGAAGGTGGTTCTCAGCTTTAGGTGCCCACGCACCTCCACCTGGTCTCCCGCGAAGCCATACAAAATACAAACAGCCAGTATAAGGCCTCAGTTGATCAGGGGACAACTGCAGCTTGTTGAAGGTCGTCCAGAACATCACGTCTGCCGAGCTTCCCTGATCTACAAGCACACGGTGTCCCTTTCTCCCTACGGTCACTACTGAAATCACCACGGGGTCATTGTCGTGGGGGACGACATCTCAGAGGTCAGCCTTGGTGAAGACAAGGTCGAAGTCAAGGGCCTGGTCCGCCTCTTGCGCCTCTACTGACATCACCGCTCGTGCATACTTCTTTCGTTGAGAAGCGGTGCACCCTCCACCTGAGAAACCCCCCGAAATAGTGTGAATCTCGCCATGCACGAGCATCTCGTGCCCCTGATCTTCTCCTGGCGCTGTCAAATTTTGCACTCCCTGTGACTCCACCAAGTAGTCCTTCATGAAACCATTCCTCACCAGCTCGTTTAACTGGTGTCCCAACGCCAAAGAGTTTCGTATGGGGTGGCCAAACGCTTGGTGGAACTCGCACCAGGCGTTCTTGTTAGGTCCCAACTTCTTGTCAGTCTTTGCGGGTATCTTCAATCTCTCCGTTATGTTGGGGACGACGATCAGGTCCTTCAATTCTACTACGAAGTTGTGCCTTGGTGGCACATTCTCCCTGGTGCGCCCCCTAGTTTGGGGCTTCCTGGACTTGTAGGGCTGCTGCTTCGCTAGGGCCCTCTTCTCCGTCGTTGCCTCATGACCCCTCAGGGGCTGAGGTCGACCTGGTGCTCGCGGGCGCAAGGGAACAACACATGTGCGCTTCTCATTGACCTCTCCCTTTGCGACAATATGGGCCATTGCTCGACGCCTAATCTCGCCAAAAGTCTTAGGGCGGTTCCTGATGAGCGATTCACTGAAGGGTCCCGGCACGATCCCCTTCCTAAATACGTGTACCATCATGGTTTCATCTTTGGTGTTCAACTTCACCACCTGTGCCCCAAAACGATTGAGGAACTCCTTCATGGACTCTCCCTGATACTGTCTTACGTTGAAAAGATCATAAGAAATTGGAGCCCCCAACCAACATCATCTGCGTATGGAAGGCCGTGAGATGAGCCTCTGGGTCCTCTATACCCGTGAAGGTGGCTTTGGGCCTCACGAACGTGGCTGGTATCACGACGACCATGATCGCTTGCGAGAATGGCATTGGGAAATCCCTGGGTGGCGTGGCAGGTTCTTGCTCTTCCACCTCACGTTCCCATGCCAGATTTCGCAAATCCCTGCGCAATTCCTCGTTGGTTCTGTGCAATTCTTCATATCTTGCTTGTGACGCAACCATATCAATCTGGATGTGTTCTTGATATGCTCTTGATGCCTCCACCGCTTCTTGGAGGGCCTGCATCATTTCCATGATCTGTTGCAGGGTGAGTTTCTCGCTTCCGTTTGGTGCAACGGATCCCTGCCTCGTGTTTTTCATCTTGATGGATCTTTTCTGTTCTTGCGAATGGGACATAGTTTTAAATCGGGCCCCACGGTGGGTGCCAAATGTTTCTGCCGGTTGACTCGATTGCCTTCGTACGTCTACGACGATCACACGCACAATTTTCTCTGCCTTCGTTCGTGCTTTCCTGCGATCAAAAACTTGAAATTGCAAAGACAAAGGGCGCCCTAGAGGCCGTTTGCACTCCGACGCTTAAGTCAGTACTAAGGCTAGGAAACACCAAAACATAGCTGTAAAAAGCTTTGTGTGTAAACTGTGTGTATTCACGTAAATGTTGCGTACCTTATTAGGTTTGTTACTGCCCTTTATATACTCTAGGGTTTCCGCTATTTCTGCTAACCGCAATTAGGGTTACTGAAGGTGTGCCTTAGCACCACTACACCCACTCTTAGGGCAATCTAGCTCGTAGGGCTCCCTTACTAGAGTGCAACTTCTAACGAGATGACCACCTGGGTACCAACTTGTGCAGCTAATCTCTAAGGCCATGCATCCTGGAAGTGCCCTAGCTGCTCACGTGCCATGCATGCAGCTTACCCCTGTAACGTAACCCTGATAGGTCTTCGCTCTTCCTGGGGCTCTTTACTTGTGTTACGCATGAACGTGTCATCCACAGTACACGCCTAGACCCCTCGTGATCTAGGCTTCTCCCTACTAATAACTGCTGTGTGGTATGAGATCCACCTCACGTGGCCCAGCTCTACTGTTTGAGTCACCGATGTTCGGTGTCACATCGCCCTCACTCTGTTGCCGATGACACATTAGCACATCCTGATGATCGACGCCTGACCACTCTTCGACACCTTGGCTCACGTGCCTTGCGAGACACTGGCCCACGCCGCTCGTGGGACCCAGCTTACGTGGCCCACCATTACTAGCGGTCAACGGGTAGACACTCAGGGGTTATAGACTTGTATACTAGGTTCAGTGAAGGAAAACATCTTTGCCGAACTATGAAGAAAAGGTATTTGATAGTTGAGGCTAACACCTCCTATAATATCTGTCTGGGAGGCCTTCTCTCAATGTCCTTCAAGAAATAGTGTTAACACCCCACCTCGTCATGAAGTTTTTGTCCATGTCCGAGGACATTGTCATGGTGCATGTAGATCAGAAGGTGGCATGAGAGTGCTATGTGGCCAGTCTAAGGGTGAAGTCTACTAATAGGGAGTGGTCCCGAAAGCCTCACAAAGAACGATCGCGAGAGTTTCACAGGGAACGATCTCGAGAGCCTTGTAGGGTACACTCTTGAGACAAAGAACGCATTCGAGAGCTTAGAACACCTAGGAGGGAGGTCTCAAAAGCCTAGGGCCCCAAGAAAAAACACATGGTTGCTCTTGTCGACTTGGACTCCATAATGAATGATGCTCGGTTAGAGTTGAAGGAGGACCTATGTTCAATCCCTTTAAAAGATCAAGAGCATACCACAAATAAAGAAGTATCGTTGTCTCTCGACGATGCTACCCTCATACGAAAAACGCTCCTAGAAAATGACGACCTCTTTGCTTGGACTGCATTAGGTATGCCTGGGGTACACCCAAATGTAATCACTCATAAAACTTATGTCTACAAGTCAATCAATCGCCTAAAAGAAGAGGAAGCTAGGTGAATAAAAAAGAAGCACTGCAAGGGCCAAGATTGAGAAGCTGCTTGAGGCCAAATTTATATAAGAGGCTCATTATGTCACATTGTTGGCTAATGTTGTGATGGTTCAAAAGTCGAGTATAAAGTGGAGGATGTGCACAAATCTGAACAAGACGTGCCCGAAAGATGCCTATCCACTACCGAGCATTGACCGATTAGGGGACGGGGCAATTGAACACCGATTGCTGAGCTTCTTGGATTCGTATTCTGGGTACAACCAAATCAACATTCATATGAGAGATAAAGAAAAACAATATTCATGAAGGACAATGCCAATTACTATTATGAAGTCATGCCCTTTAGGTTGAAAAATATCAGAGCCACTAACCAACCACTGATAGGAAAAGTCTTTAAAGGAATGCTAAGACAAAGTTTTGAGGTTTATATTGACGATATTATGGTAAAGTCTGACTTGTTTGACCAACACACAAAGGACTTACGCGTAGTGTTTAATGCACTTCAAAGAACTGACATGCAACTCAACCTTGAAAAATGTGTGTTTGGGTGGAATGGGGAAACTCATCATGCGTTTAACTGCCCTATATCGATTCGTCCTGAAGTTGGTCGAGTAGATCCGATAATGGTGCACTAGGATGTTAAGTGTGAGAAAATATTTCAACAGTTGAAGGACCTTTTAGATTCATCTCCGACAATCCAAAAACCAAACCCCGAGCAACCGATAAGAATTTACTTATCGGTCTTTGAAGACGTTGTCAGCGCTGCACTCATCCAGGACATCAAAAAAGAGGAGTACCCGATTTACTTCGTTATCTAAAGGTTGCATGATGTTGAATCTCGATATCAAACAATAGAGAAAGTGACATTTGCACTAGTCTTAACCGTTTGAAAGATGCATACGTATTTCCAAAATCACAACGTAATAGTACGGATCAGCTACTAGATCGTGAAAATCCTCGCCAAACTAGAGCTTGTAGGGAGGATAATTGGATGGTCAATCGAGCTGTCAGAGTTTAAAATCTGGTATGAGCCAAGAGAAGCAATCAAGTCATAGTGCCTAATGGATTTCTGTGCAGAACTGAATTAGAAGCCTAATGAACAACCATGTTGGACGATCTATGTCGACGAGTCCTCTAATAAAATCTTGTGTGTTAGAATATATGGTCAATAAATAACAGGGGGGTGAATTGTTTTCAAAAGATTTTTGCAATTTTCTCATTTGTTTAAGTGAAATTGAAAATTTCATAAAAACCAATTAACTAAAATCATTGTTCAATCCATTGTAAAAAGAGAAACAAACATAAAAGCAAAATATAAACCAGTTATGTTTAGGTATGATTACCTTTTTCGTCCCTACATTTGGGGTCAATATTCAATTTAATATAATGGTTTAAAAAAGTCAATTTGGTCCCAAAACTTTTTAGAAAGGTTCAATTCGGTCCCTTCCGTTAACTTCCACCAACGACATTAACTGTTGATGACAGGGCGCACACAATTGTATTGGTCTGCACACGGGGCGCATCATAGGCTAAGGCTACACAGTCTTGGGTCTCCACATTTTTCGTACCTTTTGTTCTCTTCCCGATGCTTTGAAAGCTTACATTGGTACTCCTCCTTTCCTAGCTTTGACAAGAAAAACTTATATCATTTGTTCTAATCCTTTTTCCTTTTTATGAATGGCAACCACATTGGTGGTCATGGGGTTGATAAATATTTGTAAATGTATCTTTTGGAATGTCTAGAAGGTTTGCTCTTAAAAGAAGAGAGAATATTTCTACCAAATCCACCTCTTGAGCAATCATTTGACCAACTTGAAGATGAACCTTTTGAAGAGCTCTATTGCTGGTATTGCATATGGTGTGTGCTCTAGTGAGGATGAACTTGCTGCAAAAAAGCAGAGGGCTTATGATATTAGGGACTAAGATGTAAGTTTTTTACAAATGAGTGTCCCATTGTATGGAACACCTGGCATTGGGAAGATCATGCTTGCCAAGGCTATTGCTAAGAAGTTTGGAGCAGTTTTTATCAATGGTTGAATGTCAAACTTGATGAGCAAGTGGTTTGGAGATGCTCAAACTTGTGTCTACCATATTTATCCTAGCTCATAAACTTTACTGGCCATCATATTCATTAATGAAGTTGATAGCTTTTTGGAACTTGATGAAACAATACTATGACGTCTTCCTCAAGCATTTGAAATTGATATTCCAGATCAAAGGAAAAGGGCTGAGATATTGAATGTTATCTTGAAAGGTGTTCCCGCTGGTTGACCTAAGGTGTCTTGTGCGTCTACGACAGTTGTGCATCCAAGAATCCCTCCTCTTCGACGGCGCTTTCCGCCTTGTGGATCACCTGAAAACAAAGAGACAATGGGCGCCCTCGCGACCGTTTGCACTCCGACGCTCAAGTCAAACACCGGGCAAAGAAACACCAAAAACTCCAAAGTCTGAGAGCTCTGTGTGTGTTACTGTCCTTAGGAATGCGTACCTTGTTATGCTAGTTGTTTCCCTTTATATACCTTTCAGTGTCTCTGCCCCTCTTGCTAATTGTGACTTAAGCATACTGTAGGGGCGTCTTAACGACACTATCACCCAGTCTTAGGGCCATCTAGTGTGTAAGACTACCCTGCCGAAGCGCAACTGGCGCAGGATGACCACTTGGATGCCAACTCATGCACCCAATCTCTGGGTCATCCGCCCTGGGAGTTCCCGGTCTTATTCACGTGCCATGCATGCAAATCACCCATGGGACGTGACCCTTATGAGTCATCTCTTTCCCAGTGGCTCTTTGATGGTGGTGTGTACTACCGCGTTCCCTACACTCCATGCACAAACCCCTCGTGATCTAGGCTTCCCCTTACTGATAACTGGAGTTTGGCCTGAAAACCGCCTTTTCTGGTCCATCTTTACTGTTGGGTTGTCGAGGCTCGAGGACTCCACGCCCTGCCTCGATGCCACCCCCTCCTCGGCTCTCCTTATCCGTGATCCTAGCGAGACTCTGCCCTGTCCTACCAACCTCCCAGTGGACCCAGCCTTCGGGGCCCCACCATGACCTTGGTCAACTCCCGAGTCCGAGGACTGGTCGGTACACAAGCCCCCCAGTCTCGAGCTGTCAACTTGTTCAGCAAAGAGACAATGACCTCGCCCTGCCGACCTACGTGGCTTCACGTGACAGAACGTGTACAGTGCACCGAAGTGATGCTAAAAAAGGATAAGAAAAAAGAAGAAAAAGGCAACGTTCAGAGAAAGAAATGGTGTGCTTCAGGAAGAGAAGCAGATAAGCATGAAAACGAAGAACAGTAATCATAAAATGCATAAAACCTAAATAGTCCCAGGCAGATTAAAAACATCGGAATGATAAAGCAAAGGCCGTTATGAAGTAAAAGGCATACCTTGGAGTGATTGCGCTTCGAGGAGTTGAAGTGATTGAGAGAGGAAGATAGAGCGTTCTGAGAAATGAAAGGTTTCGAAAAAATGCCTAAGAAAAGTAATGGAACAGTGAAAGGAGCGTAAGGTTTGAGGGGTTTAAGGTATCAGAGAAGCGCAAGCGACAACGAGCCTCGACTGTTGATCTTGCCACGCGTACGCTGGTGAAAAAGTATGGTGAAATATCACCTCAGCGCACTGTGCGCGCCCTATCACTCGTTCTCCATGTAGGTCGCCGTGGGCGATCACTTAGCCTCTTCACTAAAACAAGTTACAGCTCGAGCCTGGGGGGCTTGTGTACTGGCCAAACCTCAGACATCGTCATCATATGTAGACATAGGACCTCGGTGGTCTAGTGCCGTTAGTGGGCCACGTAAGTGGGCCCTAGGAATAATAATGAACTATCATCCAGATATAAGAAAGACCTAAATCACGGGAGGGTTCATGCATGAGGTGTGTATAGTACGTTCAGGTATATCACGAGTAAGTGTTCTCTGGAGGCGCTAAGGCCCATAAGGGTTAGGGTTTCCATGGAAAGATTGCATTCATTGCACGTGAATAATTAGGGAACCTATAGAACAGATGGCCCCGAAGCGCTGGTACATGAGTTGGTACCCTAGCGGCTGTAAGATTGTGCACTCAAGAAGAGAGAAGTCTTGTGCGACGGCTGCGCTAAGCTTGTGTAACACGCAACAGGACGCCTTACTAGTTACCCTAATTCCACTTAAGGAAAGAGCCTCATGGGATAGGGAAGTTGACCTAGATACAGCCTGTATAAAAGGTGGTAAGAACCCTAGAAAGGTACGTCGTTTCTAAGACTGAAACTGTTTTGCATACTTATTGTTTCTGATGTGAATGTAACTACAAGAACACATGATTCTTGACATTCTTAGGAGCAACTTGAGCTGGATTTGAAAGGCACTTTATTTTAGAATTGGATCAATGTTCTAATTCAAGAACTCACCAAAACTTAGCACCAACCAAGACTCATATGGAAGTCCATGTATTGTCAAATTGAATCAAACACAAGGAATGAAGAACAAGAATTAA
>Ga0123342_1001239_pt1 | contig 42908 bp, 25 predicted proteins | sample Turbeawhitnodule_FD_89960 | JGI IMG/M metagenome (GOLD analysis project Ga0123342, IMG submission 89960) | Root nodule microbial communities of legume samples collected from Mexico - Turtle bean Mexico white nodule | ecosystem: Host-associated > Plants > Roots > Nodule | place: Mexico: Nepantla...
ATTCTATAATTGCAAGTCGGACCCTCCAATGCCTATCCTCAGCAAGCTCAACAATGGCTGGTAACAAAGATTGAGATAACAGATCGATTCCGATAACCTGCAAGAACAGATTGAACAAAATGTATCTGTATTCTAGAATTTATGATAGCTGCAGATGTAAGAGAAAAAGGGATGCAAAAGAAATATAGAGTATTCTGAAAATTGTAAAGTAACTACATAAACTATAACAACCTGATTCACTTGATCGAGCTTGCTGATAATGTTCAGGCGCACATCAGGGAATTCATCCTTCAAGAGTGAAAGGAAAATAGGAAGAAGCTGCTCAATTGTTGCTTCCTGCAATGATGACAAGGTGGAACTCAGATTCATATTCACCCCAAACTACTGCTATAATGATTAGCCCACAAAGTAGATTTCGTGGACTATTATTTTATGAGACGAATGATACAAATTTCTGGGAGAGAGGAGAGGAGAAAATAATTCAATATGAGGAACCAAAGACAGATAACACTTACCACAAGGAAAACAATACAAAGCAGTCAGGCATAAGAAATAGGTTAAATTAATTTGTTAGTTCCTAAATTATTTGGAATATTTTGAGTAAGTTGCTATTACTTGAGACGTTTGTAATTAGGTCCTGAGCTTATAAATCATTTTTAATAGGGACAAGCCATCTTCACCAATGGCACAATATGAGAAACAAACAACGAATGACAAGTGAGACATTGATACACTCATGAAGGTTATGACTCCAGGATACCCAGATACTACAGTAAGTCTAGGTTTGGTAGTAATGTTCTTTCTTTCCTTTCAATTCAGGTTGGCACAATGGGGGATGATGAGGATTTTAAAAGTGAATAATTAACAACTCAAACCTGCAAAGGACCTTTTTCACTATATAATTATTTAAAATTAATGGCCTACACACAGTCAGTCTCAATTGTAGAAAGTGTGAAACATAATCTAGTACTCTATACCCAAAACACCAAATGATGTCCCGACTCCTGAACTCAATTTAGGTTGTGTTGTGCATGAAAATATGCATTTGGACCAACTTAACTTGCGGAAATATAGTCACCCCCTCTTTTCGCTACTTTCTAACAAGATTCCAGGAGGGGAAATGACAGTTTCCGGGGAGAAATAAGTTTAACCGAAATTGCCATAAAAGAAAATATTAATTACATTGAATGGCCCCAAGCACATAACAGATTTCACCTTCATGCTATGGATAGTGCATATTCCTTTCTAGAGCATAATGATTGCGGAAACTGCAATTTGATAGTTATATACCTTTCCTAAGACTGGTGCCATTCCCATTATCACTGAAGCCAAAGCAGAGCGGACATGCTGTGAAGAATCTGATGACAATTCCTGCAAAAGTAGAGCCAAAGAATTTAAACCAGTACATATAAACTTAGCATACTGTTAGAATTTTAACATGTTAGAATTTCTTTTCCAAAGATGCAAACCTTCACGCAAGGAAGAATATGCTGAATTGAAAGATCTGGATTTAAAATCCGGCAAAATTTGGTAACTTTTCCAGCAGCTGCTATGCGTACTTCGGCCTCATTGTCTCGGAGCAATCGCACATAAGCAGGTACCAATTCCGTTCTTCACAAATAGTAGTTACAAAACAAAAATCTTAAGAAAAATAAATATATTGCTTCGGCTTCAGAGTTTGGCCTTAGTAAAACAGATAAAAAAATCAATATAGAAATCACATGATTTAGTGTATCATGTCATGAATGAATTTGGACCCTCTCCTGTTTAAACCATATCTAATAAATCCTAACCATGTATTACATTTATTATTAAAGGTAACTGTTGAAATCAAAACAAATTAAAATTAAAAGAAAATGGAGAACATGAGAGTCTACTTTAGTTTCAACTGCAAAACATTAAGTAATAAACACAATAAATAATTAAATTTATTACTGTTAATCACGAACAGGAGAGGATCCAGATCCTATCATGAATACCCAAAACACCAGCTAGTGAACTGTGTTTATAAATCTTAATACAATATATTCGCATGACACATCACTATCATAGAAAGATATGCAGCACATTCAATATTCACAAAATAATAATAATACCTGGTAGGTTCAGGGCCTACAGCTTCACAAAGTTCATACAATTGATTTGCAACCATGTAACGCACACGCCAAGACTTGTCCTATCCACGATGAAATTAAAATCACATTAAAAAGTTACACTGTAAAGACATACAAATGCAAGGAGACTAAATAACTAAGCATACATTTGGAAGTTGGGAAGGAAAGATATAAAATGAAATAGAGATTCAATTTTTAATTTAATTTAGCAAGGGTAGGATTGAATTAGGACTTACTTTACCATGTTTGGATGTTCAAATAAACATGAAAGAATTTAAAAGAAAGTGATTATAAACTTCAGCAAATCTACTAATCCCTCTGTCTTATAAAATTTGCAGCTTTAGACAATGAAAGTTGTTTCAATTTGCCTCTCACTTTAGCAAATAAAAAAGGTTTTTCTTTTATTTATCCTTGCCTGTTTAATCTCCAATAAAATACTTAATAACAACATATATTAAATTACTCTTTTCTTTAAAATACTCTGGGTTGCCATTCCAATGAGAACAAGTTCGCATTATTAACTTAAATTTTATTAATATCAGTACATCACTAATTTCCTGAAATTCCAATCCGTGAGCATAATGTAATTTTTCTCCTAGTAATTCAGAATGGCCCGAAAATCATCCCTCACCCCCAAAACCTTTCTGTTATTTCTTTCAGATAAAAGATATATGAAATACAGTAGTGTCATTTTAGAAGATACATAGTATTCCATAGATTATAAGAATTTTAGCAAAAAGAAAAATGTTTAAAGTTATATATTGCCGACATGAAATTTGACTAGTTTGAAGGAGCTAACTCTCAAGTCATAGGTAATATATAACATAAGAAAAAAGCCAGATCACTAGGTAAAGCACATAGCTAGGCAGCTGAATCATCTAATATAGCAAATATGATATGAGCATAATGAAGAAAAGATAGTAATTCTAGATCATCAATAGTTTTTTCCCACTCGTAAATGTACTGAGCCCATAACTAATCTGTATAGAAGAAAGTCCAGTGGGCCCAATGAAGATGATAAGCCTAAAAGTGCATGAGAGAAACAAGAAGGAGCCATTCAACTGAAAGGGAACAATTTGGTTGAGAAGGGAGAGGGAAATAACAGAGGGATCAAGCGTCACTGGGGATTGGGGAAATGTGATGTGATGTGGATAATTATTTGGGAATGATGGAATTGGTTATGTGATGAGAACCCAAGAAGGTTTCTCTAATGAAAGGATCAACTATCATAACCTTTAACCATGGATTCTTTGATTTGTTGAATAGATTTGGTTTGCTTGAAGGTGTGGAAGATTTGCACCAATGGTATCATGGTTTGGAGATGATCTTGGATTTTTCTTGGTGATGATCTTGGATTTTTCTTGGCGATGATCTTGGATTTTTCCTGGTGGTTTGTTTTTCGAGCAAGAGGGTGGTGGTTTTGCGACATTTGGATGGCCTTTTCTGGTTGTTTGGATGGTGTTTGGTTGGCCAAAGTTAAGGCTATGGCTGTGAAATAATGGAGAAGAAACAAGACAAAGAGGAAGAAAAGGAAAGATAGCTTTTCTTGGAATCTATCTAAAAATATGAATTTGACAAGGAATTAGAAAAGAATCTAGCACCACTCACCTTCATGAGATAAAGGTAAGTCACTTCAGACCTAACTCACAAGATACGAATTCTAAAAGAGAGAAGTTTTCTACTTCTCACAAACTTAAACATAAATGTTTTCTATTGATTTCCATCCAAAAGTGTTTACATAATGGTCTAAACCAATCCTTATATAGGAGGTGTGTGGGAAGGAAGCCAACCCTCCCCCCTATACATGTAACCAAACACTAGGTTACTAAGAAGTCTTATCCTTACATCCTTCCTAGTTATACCTAAACATAGGGTTTTTTACATGAAAATTGTCTACTTTCTTCAAAAGTTTTCTAGCTGTGTAGAGCTTCTCCTCTACCTCCCTCTTTTTATCTTTATCAATAGCTTTTCTTCCTTGATGTGATTACTCCTTCTCCAAGATCACACCATTATGAATTGAGGTCTGAGGGGTGACAAATGTAAGGAATTATTTGGGAAAAGGCTGGGTAAGTATGCTGACTTGAGGCAGGGTCTTCACTATCTTATGTTTGTCCGTTTTAATGTTCAAACATTCTGTTGCCCTATCATTCACACACACACACACACATATGTAGTTAGTTAGTTTGTTCCTATCATGTACCTGGGAGAAGTTAACGATAACTGGTAGTATATGTGCAACACAATCTTGTGGCTCCAATAGCTTGCCAAGAGCAGCACAGCCCTCCACAGCCAACAATCTGACAGAATCTTGATCTGATCCAAGATTACAAGAGCATATTAAAAAAGTAAAGCACATTCAGGAGACTCTACAACAAAATCACACGGCTTATATCCAGACATATGACAGACACTTTCTGTAAAAAAAAAGAATAAAAATATGTATTCACTTACCATCTTGAGTTAAGTCGTCAAAAATGGACATGACATCAGCCTTCAAATGAGCATATTCAACAGTTGCAGCAAATTTACCAAGATTTGATGCAGCCGACCTTCTAACCATAGGCATGTCATCCTGACATAACTGACTGTATATTGATCTCAACTCTGTTTTTGATGTTTCTGGTGCACTAGGATATGCAATATGAAATAGCCCACATGCAGAGACTCGAGCAGTAAACCATTCACCTGCTGCTAATCTCTGAACAAAAAAGTAATAGGATGAATTGGACAGAATGTTCATTCAACATAATCAACGGGAACTGGCAGTATACATATAATACATCACAAATGACAAAGAAGAACATACACATGTGATCATTTAGCAACAACAAAATATTATAAATCGCAGTCAAATTGCAGAGTCAAAGATCAACGGTTCAAGTAAACACAGATCCATTAACCAACCAATTTCTCAATGATTATCAGGTTGTTCAGGTAATAGTATTTTTTCAAATTCCAATGAAAAAAGTAAAATTAATATAATAATCAGATTCACATCAAGCTCCAAAGCACAACTGAAACAGAAAAATATCTGATGTGATAAAATTAACTTACCTTAACCAATGGTATAAAATATTCAACTAAATCACTCTCCCTCATTTGAGATCCAATTCTACAAAGTGATTCCACAGCTTTATCTCTTACACAGGTCTCCTCAACGGTGCAAAGTGTCTCCAGTGGTGGCAGCAACACACTGGCATGTTCCACTCCCCCAACATAAGGAATGAAAACTCCCAACTCTTCTGCCATTGCAAGAAGTACCTCATCATCATCATCATTGTTTTCACTCAAAAATGGAATTAATTCTCGACGGGTTCGCTCCTCCCCAAGTGCACGTGCAATTGTTGATAGCCTGCGAATCGAGTTTAACCGCAGCTGAATGTCATCATTTTTTAACTCATCTATAAGCACTGCTATTGGATATAGTGGTTCGTCACCCATGGACATTTTGCTTAGTTTCCAATACTTCTGGCAGAATCAGAAAACCAATTAAACCATTAAAAGAACAAACAAAACCATAATATAATAAAAGAGTAGAAGTACAGTTAGCAGTACACAGAACATCAAATACTACTAAATCAACACACCAACATTAATTAAATGTATAAAGCATTAAAACTTAAAATCCTTGAACTTGGAACTCCATCTTAATTAACTAATTTCATACACATTACTTCACCCAATTTTTTTCAGCTTTAGTAACGCATGCATATGTAGAACTAAAATATAACAGCAGACAAGTAGAATCTGCAAATTCAAATTGCATGTGAAGTGTGCGCCCGTGCAAAAATAGAGGATTCAGTTAAATTTACTTATGGTTCAACAACATAAAGGCATGTATGAGACATCTAAAACATTTCAAAAGTTTATAAAATCAAAAAATTGAAAATGGGATAACAAAATATCTAGTCGAAAATAGAAAGAAAAGAAACCGAGTGTGTCAAATCAAGACAGGAAGTGGCAAAAAAATTGTACCGTAGAGTGAAAGTGTCAATATCTTTCGACTTCACGAACTACCGAAACGCGAAGATGGAGAAATTGCGAGCTTCTTCTAGTAAATCCTGGGATACAGTTGAAAAAGAATTTTAAAAACACATTACTGTGAGGTGCTATGCATGGACACTGGAAACCCTAAGACCATTGAAGAAAGAGGAAGAAGACGACGATAGAGGGAAGCAATGTGTGATGTGGTCACACACAGAAATGGCATTCGAATCACCTATGCTGGTCGAGTTTAACCTTAAAACGCTGCGTTCAGCACTTTCACGCGTTCTTTTTTAAACCTTTTTGTAACTAAATTATTTTTTAAAAAAAAAAAAAATTACTCCTCCATATTGTTTTGTTTTACATTTTAGAAGAACAAAAAAGTTGTTCTATTTTAAATGTAATTTTTCAATATCAAATATTAAATATTCACTCTATTGTATCATTTAGTTATTTTGCAGTTAGAAATAAAATAAAAATTAACAGGATACAATTTGATTATTATAACAAAGTTAAAAGATGTATTTAGTATAGGAATTATTAGAAAAATGATAAGCACAATGGTTAAAAAATCAAATGTGAAATATATATTTCTTTTCATGATTTCAGATGTCACCTTAAAAATAAACAAATAAAACATTTATTTCCAGATTTGTAATATCTTAGTTTTATAAAATCTAAGATACTAATATATGTAAAAATTTATAAACAACTAACAAAAAGGAACAGGAGAATAATACTTAATGTACATTTATTATAGTACTTTGTTTGCATAATTAATAAAAGGAAAAACAGAAATAAAATACATAGAGTGATGTTATTTGGATAAATAAAAATAATTATGAAAGAAATAAAAAAATCTGACTAAAACATAAATTTTTCTCTATTTCATATCAGTCATTGGAAGAAATGATTATACACTTGAGATCAACTAAAAATGTTCTTTCTTACTTCTTCCATCAAATTAACAATATAAAAAAAATTCTAAATATCACTACCAAAACATACATAAAAACTTAAATATACACCTTTTTTTTTACCAAGTTTAATCAAAATTATAGTTCTGTTTCAGTCATTTATAATCAATTCTAACTTTTAACATGCAAGTTACTGAATTTTTATTTTAAGTTTATCTTTTAATTTATTAAATCGCTTTAAGATTTGTCAAAATAACAACAATGAAACTTAAAGTTGATGCATAAGATCAAGTTATTCTTATATTAGAGGATAAAAAATTCCATTAAAATCCACTTTTGTTTTAATCTTTAATAATTCTAAATACCTCATTTTCTCAACTCAAATTTTCGTACATGGCCACGATAAAAAAAATCACATAATTATTCCATTTGATTGTTTTATTAAATATGATTATAATTATTATCATGCATCTCATGTTCTTGGCTTCATTTTGTTCTACTGCAGAACCTTTCTCATGCTCATGTTCATGTATAATCTTTGTAAACAGAAGCTCATGTTCATGTATAATCTTTATAAACAGAAGTTCATGTTACAGACTTTCAGCAGATTGAAGAGACACCTTTACAGACTAAAATAAGTCAGAGATGATTATTTATAAATCATAGAGTATATAAAGATGAGATATTTTGGAAGTTGTTTGAATGCTCCCACTTTTCCAGAAAAAATAATGCAACTTCAGCTTCAAAGTTATTTTCCAAAGTGAAACAAAACATCTTTGACATCTTTCATGACCTCTAATCTACAAACAAGGAGACTATAACTCCTACTTCAACAGAGGTTGTTCAACTTCAAAGGGGTCTTTAAATTTAGCCTTCTCACTAAGATCTTGAAATTCATCCACCAGATTTTGAAGTCTCGCAACAAACTCGATCAAGTTTGAAGCAAATGTTGCCAAAGACAATGAGCTCGCACTTTCATACACTTTGGATTCTGTCTCGCTTACGCTATCTGCGAAAAAAGATAAATTTGACCGCCCCAATAAACTTTTCGCAGTCTGTGGAAGATGGGAATCTGGCGTGGAAGGCGTGGAAGGTTCTATTTTTATGTTAAGTTTTGGATCATCCCTTATTTCATTCAGGGAAGTTATTTCTGGTTGCTTGTTCAAGAAGTCTTTAACATCCATCAAATTATCATTTTCTTTTTCCTTTTGTAGTCTTGCAGCTTCCCAGTTCTCATAGTTGACTAGGAGGAATGACAATCTGTCAATCTTCATCTGCAAGTGTTCCGCTGCTTCATGAACATCTAAGAGGATCTCATCGCTGCTTAGCCTTTCCATCCTTTCCACTTTGCTTCCAAGTGTTCGCAATACTTTAGCTCCTTCGATACCAACCTTTTGAAGTTCTTCATAGAAAACCAATCTCTTCTCTGGAGGCGACTGTGACATAAACAATATATATAAGAATAGATAATATATGTATACTGATATCTATCTAATCACAAGTTATTAGGATTCACTTTTATAATAATTACTTCCCAGATCATATTCGGTAGTTGATCATGTGAAACACTAAATGTGCATAAACTTAAATAGTTAAGCCGCAATCCATTCAAATTTGTAATTCTCAACCATAATCAGTTTTATGTCAACTATGTTTAGTTTTCTGATTCTTTTTATACTCATCTTGGTTATCTCATATGTATATATATCCATAGTATTCACAATAATAGAAGTATGAAGTCAGCATTATTATGTTTTCTGTTTTAGATTGCGGCATACTTTTGCTCCTTGGCCAGCTTTTACACTCATGGACTGTTCCACTTGCCTCTCTTTCCCTACTGGAGAATCTATCCCAGATGCATCAACTTATTGTCACCTCATTGCTAAATTAATCTATCTAACCACTGCCACTTCACACATGTTAGCCAATTTATATTTGTTCCTACCAAAACTCATTCACAAGCTATCTTTTGCATTCTTCTTTACTTAAAGCAAGCACTCGATTCATATATTTTTCTATCAGCAACCAGCTCCCTCCAACATAAAGCCTTTAGTGATTCGGATAGGACTGGTTGCCCAGATACTCAATGTTCAATCACAAGATACTCATCCACGTTTCAATGTCTAGCTTGGCAATCAATCTGCATTCCAAATAGTTGCTAATCATGTTTTCCATGACCGCAATAAGCCCATTGAGTTGAGATCAACTGCCATATTGTTTCTTGAGAAAGTTAATTATGGTTTACTCAAACTCTTTCTAGTGGCTTCTTCTCATCACCTCGCATACATCTTCACCGAAGTTTTATCACCGTGTTCCAAGATCTTCATTCCAAGCCATACATGTTGAACATAAATTTTCAGCTTGAAGGGGACACTCAACCATAATCAGTTTTATGTCAACTATAATCAGTTTTATGTCAACCATATTTAATTTTTTGTTTATCTGTTTTTTCTGTAGTTCTATATACACTCACTATTCACATTATTATGTTTTCTCTCTCTAGGATCCATTCCCTTCTTTCTTCCAATATGCTTTTGCAAGTTTATGCTTATTTTGTTAGTAATTATGTACCAAAAAGAAGGGAACTACTATCATGGAAGGGAAGGTCATATAATCTTATATGTTGCTGGGAGCTTGCAGAGGACTGAAAGCAGAAAGGATAAATTAAGCAAACAACCATTGTGATGTGAAAAAAAAAACTCACGAAAAGTGGTAATCGGCCATATTTAGTCACCAATATGAAACCAAAAGTTCATACGTGCAAAATCCAATTTGCCTGAGAAGGTAGCATAAAACAATAACAAAAATACAAATCAATGAAGGAGATGTTTCCTTCACCTGTATTTCTGAAAGTATGCATCCATGCATTGCCATGACCATGAAAGCACAATGCCTCAATGCTCCACTAACTTTGACGTAGCTTTTCCAAGGATAATTGAACATCTTGTATGGACCATGAGGTGGTTCCCATAATGCAAAATCTACCTGCAAGAGCCAAAATAGACTTGTAAGATGTGGACACCATAGCTTTAGTGTTAAGCCTTGAAAGAAGGGATACCAGAGTCTCTTCTTGAGTTGACGATTGCACTGCTGTTCTATAACCACGGTAAAGAGGGTCATCAGAGGCTTGATAAACTAGTATTTTGGATGGGACCCTCTCATATTCAACGCATTGCAGGTACCCATTTACACAACCTAAAAAAAGCACCATACAAACCAACCTAGAAGGTCAGCAGCAAGAACAGGCTAAAAAAATGTGGAACCAGCGCATACAACACTGACGAATTCACTGAAAGTATGACGACAAGCATTGAAAACCCTTATAAAGTACCAAAACTGAAGAGTTACTAAGCAAAAACTACACTTCTATAAGTTCCTAATATATTATTTCTTGAAATTTCATTCAATTATAGATTGTGTTTTATCGTTAGACTCTTGAGTTTTGTAAGAGTCATACTTCTTTTTTTGGCGGTGTCTCGCTTTAAAGAATATCTAAAGTAATTTTTAATTAGTTTATAGTGTTAAAGTGCATGCATGAAGTTAAAAATTTACTTTAATGCTGTATATTTATTAAATGTTTTGCATCTTTTCAATATTTCAGGATCCAAGTGACGTGAGAAAAGATGAGGAAAACCTTCTAAAGATGCTGCAACTCCAGTGAAATTTTTCACCACCAACTTGTGCAGATCCTCCCCAGACCAGATGGGATAAATGCAAATATTCACAGACAAACTTACACCAGCACCTATACCAATTAGAAGCAATCTGTAAAAAGCTGTTGAGAAAAATTGCAAACCGTGTCTCCCAGACACTAACACAATACAAAATGTCAACAAGAATACACGAAAGCCATATTCATATTGCTTCATCGCAGGGTACAGCCTCACATAGCTCGCAAAAAATCCTGCACACCACAACAACACTGTCATCCGACACATACACATATATCATCATCATCCGAATGTTGCATCAACTAAGGTAAAATGTTTTCACCAAAAAAGATGTAAAGAATGTTGCCCAACCAGCAATAAAAATAGAGACCACAATCATAATCTCCTCAAAAGCTCGACCAACGAACACCGATAGTTGTGCAATACCCAGAGCAAGCACTCCAGCAGAAAGTGTTCCCAAAGCACGATTGAAACCTTTATTCAGGGTTGCACCTACACTCCCACAACAAAAGGGCATCAAGTAGAGATTGGTTGAGACTATAAACACAAGCCTCATCATACAACAATTTATTACAAAACTCTAGAAATTATCAAATAGTATGAATCTACCACTTGTTTATAATTTCGACCATTTTTAATACATCTACTCGACAAAAGTATATAAATTTGATTACATAGCTCGTGGAAATTAATCAGAATGGTGTAGCATACAAAATTTTCTTTGAAAGCTCATAAAGGCATTGAGAAAGTATGGAATACCTATGCTGAATTCGAAAACGACGACAACAGTGAGGATTGCCCAGATAGAGTACTTGCTAAACTGTTCCTCCTCAATGTAAATGACAAGTGAGACAATGGCTAAGGATAAGCCAGCTTTGATCGCAAAGACAACTTTGCGTCGATCATTGCGACCCATCTCGTACAATTTGGAGGCAATGTCTTTGGACCAGTTGTGGAGGCCAACGACGCGATCAGAGAGGGCGTCGAGGAAAGATCGCTTGGAGGGGTCATTGCCTTCGTCATTGAAACCAACCAAGTCCCTCTTGGAGAGGAGCCTCTCTTTGCTCTTCTCTAGAAAACTGTGTCTGAATGACCCCACTCGTGCGGTAAATCTCTCTGAATGCGTGAACTTATTCATTGTGAAGGATGAAACGATGATGGTGGTGGTGCTGGTGGTGATGATGAGGCAGAGAGCATTTCTGAATGGAACAGAGGAAGAGAGTTGAAGGAGACAGAGAAAATGAAGGGACTTTTGCATGTGGGTGTGGCGAAGCGAAGGAAGAGCACATGAACCGGCCAAGTGACACCCTTCTTTCGTTATTGTTATTTTTGGAAAAAAAAAAACATACTTCATCAAATTTTCTTCCATTTTTATCTTCATATTTAACGTTTCAAAACAGAGTTTAATAGTTTTCCTTTACAGCATAATCTCGAACTACTTGAGATTTATTAATTCTTGATTAAAAAACAGAGTATAAAATATAAATATTTTTTTGTATTTGAATAAAAAGTATTTGTATTTATTATTATATCTCCTTTATCACTAGAAGATCCACTTCTTTTATTTTTTATTCAATTTTCTTATTTTCTTTTCTTATCTCTTTGCAAACATCTCTTTCTTCTTTCTTTTCTCTAGTGCGGGACACTCCTGATCCCTTTTCTTTCCTTATGTCGCCCTTCTTTCTAACATTCTTCATCTGCGACTTCTTTCAGAAAGGTAATAATAACATTCTTTAGATTTCTGCTTCTATTTGTTGTTTATATAATTTGTTTCTAAAACTTGTTTTTAAAAGCTTTAAATTCTAACAGATATAAAAACGGAAACAGTTAAAATTGATTGAAAAAGTGAACAAAAGTTGAAGTGAAGTCACGAAATCAAAACTTTTTTTTCTGCTTCTGGGTGTTGAAGTCACGAGAAGCTTGCGGTCTTTGGTACAGAGGGGTCTAGAGAAAGAGAAGCAGTGGAAGAACATAAAGAAGATGATGGTTGAAACAAAATGCTGTGGACCACAAAATTTGTGCATGTGTATGAGTTGGACGCACACTATCCGACATCACCATAGATTTGTTGAATAAATTTTGATCTAAAAGAAATTTGGTGTACCAGATAGGCATGGGTTGCAGAAAAGGATTAAGACATTCACGAATGATACCTTTTTATATTGAAACAAACTACACAAATAAAACACGTAATTGGAGAATGGGAAGAGAAACTTACTCTTTTCTCTTCAACATTCACTTAACCATGGTGTTGTATCATTCTTATATGAAAAATGGTGGAGATAAAAAAAAATTAATAATTTTAGTTTATACGGGGTGCACTAATCTCGTTTGGTGAATTTTTTCTATCACTAATTCATTTACTTGATTGCAGTAGCATGCTATGAGTTTTCCCTAGCTAAGAGACCAAAGCAAAAGAAACAAAGTTACATATGACAGGTTACAAAAAAATGTTTTGTACTGTTGAATAGTGATAAGAACAGATTCAAACTGTCTCATGGAGAAACGTTACAGGCATATACTGTATGTAATTGAAGTGGAAAGAAATACAAATGCATATTGGAAATTAAGCAACGGTGGACTTAAGACTTGAATGCTTTTTGTGACCCAAATCATTGGGTCCTAATTGGATGGAACAACACAGTGGAGTAGTTTGCAATGTGCAAGCTGAATTGCCCTCCTTTTTCATTCACATCTATCTTTGTCCCTTGTGGAGCACTGAGCTCAAAATTTGACACCATCTTTGCAATCACAAGTCCAAGTATTGGTAATGCAAGTATGATTCCAGGGCAACTCCTCCTTCCCACACCAAATGGCACGAACCTAAAATCAACCTTTCCTCCTGCAACAGCATCTGTTGCACACTCCTCTTCCAAAAACCTTTCTGGCCTAAACTCCTCTGGATTCTTCCACCATGATGGGTTATTGGCAAGCCACCAAGCATTTACCACCACCTTGGACTCTTTTGGTATTGTGTACCCTCCTAGCTTTGCTTCTTCCAGGTTCATGTGAGGCACCAAAAGAGGAATTGGGGTGTGAAGTCTCAGTGTTTCTTTCACAGTTGCTTGTAAGTATGGTAGCTCGTGTAGGTTTGATTCCGTCACTGGCTCCCCTTTAAGCACTTCTGATATCTCATCACGTATCTTGCTTTGAACGCTTGGATGATTCACCAACTCAGCTATTGCCCATTCCATGGACCATAATGTTGTCTCAATTGCTGCAACATTGATGTTTTCTACTATATATATCACATTCTCTTCACTGATTTCTCCCTTCATCTGAGCGTCTATGATATGATCAATTGCACAGCTGATCTTGTGCTTCTCACCATTGGCAGCCATTATTTGTCTGCACAGCAATATACCAACAAATACCCCCATTATAAACAGAATATAAAGAAGTTATCAAAAATAAAAGTTATACTTGAAGTCCTAAGAAAGATACATTTGTTCAATCAAATTAGTCCTTGTCACAATGCATATGTAGGGTAATATACAAAACTTTAACTCATGAAATTTGGACTGGTTAAAGACAAGCCTAGTGCAAGGCTAGGAAATACCATTAACTTCAGCAAAAGTTATAAAATGGAATTCATATATCACCCTTTGTCAGAAAATATCAAATTTAAGTCACTACAACTAGTGTGTGAACAGAAAACTTGACCATACATACATGTCAACCATGTTGGACATAGGATGTAAGCATTATCTTGAAGACTTTGATAATAATTTGTGTAAATATGATGGATAGTTGTATCTTTGGGAGGGTAAATTTTCCTATACCAAAACTTGAGGCTAATAAATATTGATTACCTTCTCTTCTGAACATAGTGGGTGTTGAAAAATGCAAGCCTCCTAGATTGCAAGTCCTTGCACTTGTTCAGGTATCCCCTCAAGAATGGCCTGAGCAATGGTATAAAATCTCCATAGTTGTATTCAAAGCTCTGTGCCAAACGGCTTCGCTCAGAGTTAAACCTCGTGGCCTGAATGAACAAAGGGTCCTCTTGCGACTCAAACTTGGCGTCAAACATCATCCTATACATGATATTGTATAGCATCAACTGAAGCCGCTTTCTGATAACAATCCCTTCGCTCCTCACACTCTCATTCACCTTGAGGTCACGCACCACCAACTCCATCTCCTCCTCCCACATGCTGCTGTAGTTGTGGACAACCTTGTTGGTGAAGAATGGCAGCGTCATGATTCTGCGCATTCTGCGCCAGTGCTCACCATAAACAGTAAAAACCATGTCTTGGCCGTTTCCAGTGAAGATATCAAACACAACGTTTCGTGGGCGCGACCCAAATTCCACACCTTGCGAATGGAGCACTTGGGTGGCAAGCTCGGGGTCAGAGACCACAACCAAGTTTTTGGAACCCAGTTTGAGTAGAAACACAGGGCCATAGGTTTGTGACATTGACGCTAGAACACGGTGGTTGAGATCATTGCCAACTTTCAACCAGTTACCAAATATAGGAACTGAAAGAGGACCTGGGGGAGTGGAAGAGTGGTTTTTAGAAGCTAAGAAAAATTTGTATATGATTAGAACAAAAAGAACAGTGGCAATAGGAATGGAAACATAGAATGGTGAGAAGGGTATGGAAAAATAAGAATGCAAGAGTTTTGTCATTGAAATGAGTAATAATGTAACCAGAGAGGAAAATATTGGTTTGTTGTTATGAACACAACTCATTTTGGTGTATGTGTTTGTGGGGTTTAAGTTAATGGAAGAGTGAGATAAATTAGAGTAGAAAGGGAAAAGGCTTTATATATTAGTAGTGATGGAGTTGGTGCCCCATGGTTTGTGATGAAATCCATGGGCTGTGTTGAAAGTATTCTTGAAAGCAAGGTTGGTGGATGGAGATGTGATAGGCCATAAACCATTTTTTGAAGTCAAAATGTGTGTTTGGTGAAGCCAAGCCACCCATTGCTGAGTCAAAAATATAAGAAAAATATTTCTTTCACATTATATACAGAAAAAATATATAATTCACACCACCTTATAATAATATAATAATATTTTAAATTAAATAATAAATTATAATTGATTAAAATATTATTTTATTAGTGTCTGAGGTATATGTTTGTTACTACTCAAAATATAATGTTACCACTCAAAATATAATGTGATTGGTGATGCCAACATGTACCTACATTGTTGAAACTACTCTTTTGGTCAATTTTGGTATATGATAAAACAGGGATTCTGGTTTGGCAATTTTTTTTTTATATATATATTACTTTACATTCACTTGTTTGTCATATGGAAGGTGGAGAGATTTGCTATTCAAATTTTCTCTGCTACTATTTTATTAAAAAGTTTATATGGATATCAAAATAAAAAATATTTAGATTTTAGCTTTTTTTAACTAAATTTATCAGTCTATTATATTTTAATAAAATAAATTATAATATTTTATTTGTTGTTTTTTAAAAGTTTTGTCAAATTAAATAAACACATATTTTTCTAGTTTTTTTAATTTAATCCCTTTTTAATATTTTAATATATTATTAAAAAATTATCATGTTTGTGTTTTTTAAATCAATTACGTTTTATTTTATTTGACAACTTGAGTGTTGACACCTAACTTTATAAAACCCTTATGTTCATTCATAAGTATTTTTTCTTGTAAATCACATTTAAGAAAACAATTTTAACATCTATTTGATTAATTTCTAAATTAAAAATACGAGAAAAGGAAATTAAAATTCTAATGGTAGTAACTTCTACCTGTTAAAAACCACCAACAAAACAAGTCTATTTTAAAGGAAAATCATTTTCAAATAAAACATTTACAGATTCCACAATAGTTAGAAATATCAATACGACAAACAAAATATAAAGCTTCATCATTACATATCGCTAGATAGGCTCGAAAATGACTCTGATACAATATTACGAAGTGGACTTTAAGCCTAACTCAATCCCATAACACTGGCTCATAGGATTGAGGTTTGCACCCACTTATATACAATAAAAGGCTATAATCTCTAATCGATGTGGAATCTCCAACAGAGGTGTTACTTCATGAATAATACCATGAGTTTCACAAAAATATAATGACATATATTCTCCATAGCTTTATCATTAATATTAAGTTTATTGTTGTAAGAAAAGATATTTGATCAATAAAAGAAAGAACAGTAAACAAACTTATTTTTATTAAAATAATGCACTTTGAATGAGTTTGACTTAGGTTTATAAAAGTTTCCCGAATTATTAAAAATCTCAACAAAATAGGATTTGAAATTAAATTGAGAATTTTGAATAGACTTTTGATAAAAAATATGCTTTCGGAATGTGAAGACAATAAAAGCAAATCATTTTAAAAAAATTACAGGCTTATGTTTTAAACATCAAGCACGGTCAAATCATGAAGGAGAGAACTTTAAAATCATAAAGCATGATCTCAGACAAAAAAAATCATTTTAATTTCATGTCATATGTAGTATTTTCAAATTAATGAATCTGATAAAAAATAGTCTTAATATTAATAATTTGAAACTTGGTCATTTTTCAAAATAATATTTATATAAATCTTTTTTTTAGCATATTCGTATTTCAAGTCAAATACTTCCCATTACTCAACAATAGTTTTAACATGACAAAATATCTTATATTTTTATTAGAGAAAATACTTAAAATAATATTTAAAGTAAAAAATTTAAATAAATAATTATGTATCGGCTACCATATCATAGATAAATAATAAAACAACAAGAATAAATAATTTGAAAAGAAAAAAATAACATGTTACTAATAATTATAAGAACATAAAAGGATGAGATGGTTCAGACACTAAAAGTAAAATAAATAGTAAAAGTGTAATTGAATAAAAAGATGCACATAAATGGTATAATTAGTAAAACAGAATAAATACGTAATTAAAAATGGAATTATGTAAATGTAAATTAATAATGAGAAATATCACCTAACTCTATAAGTCAAATTTATTTTATTTTATGAGTTATGATTACATATATTAAACTAAACCTTGTCTCTTTTTTATTCTTTCTTGTCTCTTATAGAAGATAAAATTAGAATAATCTGTAATTAATTATTTTAGTAGTTAGTATATATATATAGATTTTTTTTTTATTTTATTATTATTATTTTACTTTATTATAGTGTTTCTTTAAAACTACTTGATTTGTTTCTCTTGATCAATGCGATTAACTTTTAAAATATAAATTTCATCATGTACCAGATAAATCTTTAACACACCATTTAATTTGGTTTTGAATTTGTGTTTAAATAATAAAGTATAAAACATATTGGTATAAACATGAGGTATTGTTATGAATAAGTGGTGTGATTAAAGAGACGCAAATGTTTTGCTTCTATTGTTCTGGTTATTGACTTAATGAAGAGATTAGCGAAAACAACGAATGGAGGTAAATGATGTAACATACCATAAGTATGGAGGTAAAGATGTAACATACCATAAATATATTTAACTATTATAATATAAATTTTACATGTTTATACACAAGTTTTGAGTTTTTTTTTCAAAACATTAATAATACATATTTATGATTTATAAAAATACAAATATTTACAATATAAGGTTTAAAATAACATTTTAAAGTCATTCAGAATCTCTTACACACGTATGATCATCTGCTCGTATACATTCATCACAAAAAAAAAAAAACAAGGGTAAGTTGATGAAAATGAAATCTTATAATATACACAATTCAATCAAAAGAGCAAACCAAATTAAATTGATAAATTTCTCAATTATTCAATATTTTTCAAATCACAACACAAACACAATCACATAAATCTCACATGGATATACACATCTAGGATGTTCAAAGAATAAAATAACGATTGATACTTTTTGAAAAATCCGTATTAAGTAAGTCCTACCAGAGAGTAACACTTTATCCAATACCTGAGAGTTAGATTACCAACGAATCAAAAGATAAATGATTAGGGTAAGTTTAATACAACTCAAATCGTGCATCTCATATGTCACAGTGTGCATGAACTCCCCATCAACTTCTCACCACCTCATATCTTAGTCTATGTCACTTATAAATCATCAATGAAACTAAAAGATTTTTTTACCACACAGACATCAATACTTAATAAATAAACAAATATCAGTTCATACATTATCTCAAATGTATGATTTCAATTTCATACAATTTTCATCATAGAGTATCATTCAAAACGCGATTCACAACCTTCAAAAGTCTATTTGACATAAAAAACAGTATAATAAACCACCAGAATATAATATTTACACATAAATTTTAAATAATATATAAACAAACAACATTATTGCAAGAAAAATTGAATATTGAAACTATGTCCCTCCATATTTATAGTTGATTTTGAAGTATTTATTGTAGATTTTGAATGAAACAAATATTCTAAAATTATATTATGTCATATTAAATTATTTTACAATTCATAAATATTAATGTGTATCACCAATCAATACATTAGTTATCAATTATCTTGGGACTGAAATAGGAAACAACATACATTTCACAACCAATTAAAAAATACAATAATATTTTAAATTAAAAAATAAAATAATATAATTAAAATAATAATTTATCAGGGTGTAAAGTAGATATATTTTACAGTGTGTGGGTGTTAAAAGTATTATCACCCTTTAGATTACTACTTGTCAAATAATTCACAATAATTTAACTTGGTAATATAATATGCTTTTGTTTAACCATAAAAAAAAAGAGAAAGATAATAAAGGGGCCATGAAGGATTTACTTGAGAGGCCTACAAGTAGGCGCGCTTGTAAAACACGTACAAATTAACTAGTTGTAGTTGTAGGTCAGGTCCTCAATCTGATCCAATACCAAACCTCCGCGCGTGCTACAATCGTTCGCTTTTCTGCCATTGTAGCTTCCTATACAAGCCCGAACACAACAAAAAAACCCTAACCCTAACTTCTCATCCAATCATGGCTACCGATGCCCGTGAATCGCGTCACAAGCATCGCCGATCGTCCTCACCGGAGGACGCGGACAGATCCTCGAAGCGCCACAAGCATCGCCACCACCGCCATCGACACCGCCACCGCCACGGCAGCAAAAAGCGCGACGAAGATATTGAATTCGATGATCGAACCATTGCTGCTGTTCCTTCTCCAACTCCGCATAGACATCTCCCGGAGGACGATGTGGAGGAAGGAGAGATCCTCGATGACGAAGCTCTCGATAGCGAGGTTGGAAAGAAAGAGACGGAATCTGACGTCGAACCTGGTGAAATCAAGGCGACTGGAGATCGAGATGTTCAATCTGATGATCGAAATTCGGTATGTTGCGATTGATTTCTTTTATTTTGTCTTAGTTCGCTTGTTTACATTTTGTGTATTACTAAACGTGATATCTGTTTGGTCTCGGAGAAAGTAGAGGCCATTGGAGTAGATTTGAAAGAAATTTCCGTTTTCGTAATTGTGTTTTTTGGTTGCGAAATTGGTTTTTATTTCTCAGTATTTTAGGTTTTTCGGTGTATCTCACTTCCTCCCGATGACCAAACAGAGCACTGCGATTCTTTGTTTTTGGACGTATAATGAGTTTTTTTTTAATTCCTGAGAGCTTTGGTATAGTACCCCGTCAGTGTCTCATAGATATGTAAGAACCTGGTTGCACTACACGAACTTGAGTGAATTGCAAAAGAAGTCTCTCTAGGCGTTTCAGTGAAGACTGGTGGCTTACAGTTGATTTGTAAGAGCTGGTTATGAGTTTTGTAAATTTAATTTCGCTCATGGACTGATTTTAACGCACTGTTTATTTCATTTGGCATCACCTCTAGCACTTGGTTTTCTGCATGTGCACTCAATTTTTCGTTTGTGCTGAACAGGGACACCTCACTATAAATTCAGAAACTAATGAGGACATCGGTGTCGATAAATTTATTAGTCCTGCAACCAATGCAGATGATGTTGTATCTCTTAATCGTTCAATTGCTGAGACTCAAGATGGAAAGCATGCTACAGATGATCTGGACAATGGTTATTTGAATTCTAAATCTTCCAGGGGGGATAAATGGCGGAATGGGGAACTTGGACATTTTAAAGGGAATGAGAAACTAAAAGGTGACTTTGATAATGAAACACTGGAGGCTAATGTTAGAAAAACATATTTCCATAGGAATTCATCATCCGAAAGTGGAGGAGACAAGGGTAGAATATCAGGAAGTTCTCCTTCTCATGGCAGATATAGAAGTCGATCAAGGTCAATTGGTCATACAAGAGACAGGTCTCGTTCTCGTAGTGTCTTGGATGAATATGTTCATTCCAAGAGAAGGCGCTCTGACTATGACTATGATGAGGAAAGAGTGAGGTCACGTGGAAGGGAACATGGTCATGGAAGTGTGGTAGATGATAGAAGGGAATACAGTAGCGGATATCACAATCGCGAGGCCCAGGATAGAGATAGGAGTAGGGATAGGGACTTGTACAGAGAAAAGAAACAAGAGGAAACAAGCAGGGGTAAGGACATTGAGTGGGACCGCAAAAGGGTTAAAGAACGCGAAAGGAGCCGTGAGAGGTATAGAAGGGATGTAGAAAAAGGTAGGAGCAGGGAAAGGGAGGATAGGGACAGGAGGCAAGAAAAGGAAAGAGATAGGAGCTGGGAGACAGTGTTTGAGAGGGATACGAGAAGGGACAGGGAAAGAGATAGAAGTAGGGACAGAACAAGGGACTCTAAGAGAGATAGAGACCTGGAAAATGAAAGGGATGACAGGAATCGAGAGAGGGATAATATTAAGGAGAGGGAAAGACGAGATGATAGAGATGATAGATATAGGCACAAAGATAGAGACACTGCAAATGGTAAAGATAGGCGTGTGCGTCATGAAGATGGTAATGACAATGGTGATAGATATAGAAAACATTCGAGACATGAAGAAAATGATTACCATTGGGATAGAAAAAAAAATTATGGTAATCCAGTAAAGGTTCATACCTTGAGGGGAAGTACTGCAGAAGTGGATGAAAGCAAACCAATAGGGTATGTTTCATCGACTAAAAAGCTTTCTTCAAAATCCCATTTTCTTCTATAAATATTTTTTTCTCTTTTCAATCACCGTTAGTGTTTTTTCAAACAATGCACTGAACCTTTCATTTTTTTTATATTTATGTATTTTTATTTTTATGTACATTGACCGTTGCAGTGAGGTTGAACCAGATGACTTAGAGGAAGATACATTGGATATACCTGAGCAAGAAGAGGAAGATCTCAACAGGATCAAAGAAGAGAGTAGAAGAAGGAGGGAAGCAATAATGGAGAAATACAAGAGGCAGCATCAGGAAGTAGAAGTGGTTGGAAATGAACGAAATGGTATTGTTTTCCTCGTTTCTTTATTGATCTGTGTGTGGGCTGATAGTACCAGTTAAATTACCTTTAGTTACAAGTTTTAATTATCTGTCTTCACCTATAGTCTTCTTGTTGTCATTTTGATTTTTAAATGATTACTTGGTATCTTAATTCTTGCATAAGGAACTAACCTTTTTCAACAACACAAGTATGGATGAATCAACAGGGGACCCACACCCCTAAATCTTTTGAGTTTTTTTTGAAAACATTTTTCATGAAAAATGTTTTTTGAGTATTTGTCTCAAACTCTCTCATAAAAGAAGCTTGTATGGAGTATTAAATATTAGCATTGCATGTTTGGGTCGCACCTGAAGTACACCATTCAAGATTCATGTCACCATTTTTCTATATTTAGATAATAATTGATATTTTTATTATATTATTGCCATTATATTGAATTCTGAAATTAAAAGATTTTTTGAAGAGAAGATATGTTAAAAGTGCTGATCATTATTCCATTTCCCCCTTGTTATCTTCCTACTTGGACTTCTTTTAGTAACTTTAATGCACTCTTATTAGACAAGGATACAGACACTCCAACTGAAATCTCTGAAGCGCATGACGGTAAGAATGATGATGCTGATTATGTGGAGCCGTCATTTGCTGTTGGGAAATCTCCTGAAAATGTGAATGCTGCTTCTCAGAAGATATTTCTTGCCGGAGGCCTGGGAGAGGGTACTCCAAAGGTCTGCCCTTCTTTTGAAGTAAAAATTACTCAATATATATATATATATATCTGTGTGTGTGTGTGTGTATTTATATCTGTTGGATTTTTTAATCTCATTTATTATAATTACAGAGTGAAAGATCAGAGGACAAGTATTGTGATGATATATTTGGGGAGACACCAACTGGAGTTCGAAGATCAGTATGTGTTTTGGTCATACTATTCTAATTTGAAGTATATGTGTGTACTTGAATTTGCAATTGCTTCATATTATAGTGTTATGATACAGAGTGTAGTATGCTGTGGTATCGTTTCTGATTATGGATGGATCTAATACAGCTGGTTTATGTATGTGACAATTCCCAAAACCTTTCTGTATGAACCTAATTTGCCTTTAGGGTAATAGGGGATTTTTTGTTTGTTTCTCATTTGACATAACCACACTTATTGCAGTTACTTGCTTCTGCAATTATGACAGTATTTTTTTGCTTGACTTGAATAGTTAAACCTTTAATTGTTTATTTATTTTTTTGCTCTTATTTTAACTATTAAGATTTACTACCTTTATTTTTAGGGAAAAGGAGATGGTTTAATGATTGAAAGGGTTGGCCTACATGACAATTGGGATGATGCAGAGGGTTATTACAGTAAGTAATTCATTCGATTGTGTCTATCTGTTTCGATAACTTTCTTTTGATTTGTTGTATTGAAGCCTGAGAGTTTGACGAATATTTTTGGCCTGTCTTTGCCAGAAACATTATTAGTTGTTCACATAACTTGTTTATTGGTTGACCATTGTTAACATTTCTTTATATTTGTTCTTTCAAATGTAACGACATGGATTTTTTTAATCAAAGATGTTACATTAATTTTGTTGTTTTAGGAAGGATTGACTGGAAATAATCAATACATGAATGCAAGTTCCCCCCAATTGACATTCCCTGAACTTTCATTTTTAGTTTTTTACTTAAATGATGGCATTTAAGATCCAAAGTGGTACGTTTTGACAATAGCATGTTTTACACATCTTTATTTACCTGAGACATTTACAGTGGATCTGTCTGCTAAACCTGTTAACATGTAGTAGAATCTTTAGGGGGTATAAGATTTTTTGCAATTGTTGGAATTTCTCTGATATATTTGTTTTCCTGTTCATTGTGTTACGCGGTGACGTTGTTATGCAGGCTACCGTATTGGTGAAATACTTGATGGCCGATATGAAGTCACTGCTGCACATGGGAGAGGTGTCTTTTCAACAGTTGTTCGGGCAAAGAATCTAAAGATGGGAAATGGTGAGCCAGAGGAAGTAGCAATAAAAATAATTCGTAATAATGACACCATGTAAGTGATGTTTGCTTTTTGAGAATCATCAGTGAACTTTTTTTTTCTTTTGGGTAGTTTAATTTTTGCTCACTGTTCTACATATCTAATGTGCATAGGTACAAGGCTGGTATGGATGAATTGGTCATATTGAAGAAACTAGTAGGTGCAGATCCAGATGATAAACGTCATTGTGTTCGTTTCCTTTCAAGTTTTAGATACAGGAATCATCTTTGTTTAGTTTTTGAATCTCTTAATATGAATCTCCGTGAGGTTTTAAAGAAGTTTGGTCGCAATATTGGCCTTAGGCTAACAGCTGTGAGAGCATACGCAAAACAGCTTTTTATTGCCTTGAAGCATCTCCGGAATTGTGGTGTTCTTCATTGTGATATAAAGCCAGATAATATGTTGGTATGCCTTAAATACTATTGTTTTTATATTTTTTTCCTAGTTTTGTGCGGTAATTTCAAGGAAAAAATCTATAAATCTAAACTAACTTTTATATCATCAATTTTCTCTTCTGACAAGGTAAACGAGGCTAAAAATGTTTTGAAGCTTTGTGACTTTGGTAATGCCATGTTTGCTGGTAAAAATGAAGTTACACCATATCTTGTGAGTCGTTTTTATCGTGCCCCAGAAATAAGTAAGTTCCATTCATTGTATTTATTTATGATTTTGTTATCCCTGATTTATTTCTTTCTTGTTGAATGTCTGATGGTTGGTAACTATTTGGGCTTTTTGAATGTTTGTATGCAGTACTTGGCTTGTCATATGATCATCCGTTGGATATTTGGTCTGTGGGCTGTTGTTTGTATGAGTTATATGTAGGTAAGGTTCTTTTCCCTGGGCTTACTAACAATGACATGCTACGACTTCACATGGAACTTAAGGGCCCTTTTCCAAAGAAGATGCTACGTAAGGTATACATTTATTGTTTTGTTTATTTTTTCATTTGTGTCGAGCTACTGTTTGATTGTTGAGTATTGTTGGAGATCTTACATCGACTAGATATATGGTCAATTCATCATAATATATAAGTGAGTGCAAATCTCACCTTACAAGCCGGTTTTGTAAATTAAGTTAGGCTTAAAATCCACTTTTTAGGAAGTATGAATTATTTCAACTTTGATACAAGTTTGTTGTGTATCTATTTTGACTTTAGTTCCTAAATTACTAGTTTTATGTTGGCTGTACCTTCAATTCAATTTTCGGTGTACATAAATTTGTTGTGTTATTAATGATATCTACTTGTTTTTTTACTATCTTCCGTGTAGGGAGCATTTACTGAACAACATTTTGATCAGGACCTGAATTTTCTTGCAACTGAGGAAGATCCTGTGACAAAAAAGGTAATCTAGACTTTAGATTGTATTTCAAGCATGTCTGTTATCAGTGATGAATGGATTTTTTTGACGAGTTTGAATAATGTTGCTATCATTACTCCTTAATAGGCCATAAAGCGGCTGATTCTCAACATAAAGCCAAAAGATATTGGGACACTCATCACTGGCTCTCCCGGGGAGGATCCGAAAATGTTGGCCAACTTTAAGGATCTTCTGGAAAAAGTTTTTGTCTTGGATCCAGACAAGAGGTTGACAGTGTCACAAGCTCTGAACCACCCATTCATCACTGGCAAGTGAACAATGTTGCTGAATTTGACTCCCAAAATGATATTTGTACATAATGATCCAATTGATATTGAGGTTCTAATTTTATTTGGCACTATCTATCTTCTGTGTATGGCCCAAGGAGTGTCATCACAGTTGTCGGCATGTTGAAGTGAAAAAGGGTGATGTCTCTCTACAGGCGTACACTTTACTGGCGGTTCTTTCAGTGGAATGTACTGTTTCTATTGTAAGACAACTTGCCAATGGCAGTTTCCTTTAGTGTAGCTGTATTTGTACTTCAAACGTTGCTCTTCCAATTCAATTCTCGGAAAGTTTAATTTTGTTATTTTTGATAGGCTGGTTTATTCTTTCTTCACTCTTTCTATTTTGGGTAATTTTTATTTTTTTGGCTAATAGTATTTGCATAGATTTTATTCTTGTCACCCTTGGTTTTCATTGTTACTGTCAATTCATAAATATTCCTTGGATTCTGGAGATTCTAATTTAATTTCTCATTCAGGACACATATCACTGGTTTGAGGCATCCCTTCATCCTTATATGCTTAAAAGGAACCCGGGAGAAGGTACCTTGGCTCGTTTATTGGGAGATTAATTTCACCGTGCTGGAATGAGTTATGATTTCCATTTTCATTAACAGTGTAAATTTTTTTTTCATGAGCGGAATCTATGGTTGTTGGTGCTGTTTGAGCACGTTCTCACGTTAATTGTTGGTGTTGTTAGCTGGTACATGAGTTAGGGGGAGGGAGGGAAGTGGTCAATGTTGAACCTGCTTCCTCTTCCAACGTCTAGTTGTTGCTGCCTTTTAAATGGTTTCTGTATAAATAATGGTCGAATTCCCAAGCAATAGGCCTTTTCTGCATGTTTCTTTTTATTTTCTGTTATGGCTTAGGTGTGTCGATATCTTATTTCTTGAATTGTACTTGAGCATGCCTTTCCATCTGTTGTGTTGTATTATTTTTTAATATTTTTTTCTTAAATTTACACATACACATATCCTAATAAACTTGTGTTGCATCTTATCCATGGCGGGTCATTTTGGAGGCAATTCCACTGGATGTCTTTGGCTATGTTCTTGAAGCAAATTCATTTCACGGTGAGCAATTCAAATTCAGAAACTATTATTCTGTTAAGCTCTTGGTATGGATTAAAATTGCAAAATGAATCTGATTCTTATTTCATTTTTAAATCTTAGGTATTACATCTTGGTCCTGCAATTTTTGTAAGTATATTCAAGTCCTAGTCCTTTCTCATCTTTGTGGGTGTTGAAGGCATTGATGGTCCTTTGCATCCAGTTTCTTACAATGTGAACCTAATATTCATTCCTGTTTCTAAATTTGAGGAATATCCAATTTGCAATTTGCGTTAAAACTTTCCTGCTGCGTGTTTCTTATGTTAAATGTAGATGGCGTTTAGGTTTGATTGTCGGGCTATGTGCCTTACTTCCTGAGTTGTTTCCTCTGATTAAACATTGTTTTGGGCTATGCTCCTGTTTCATGCAGTCCTAAACACCTAATATTGTTTGGTATTGGCCAATCTTGTTCTTTTCTTTGAGATTCATTGACGAACATGTTGATTTAATGTTTTATTTGTTTTTGAGGATGGAATTGAGTTTTATTTTTTGGGAGAATTCATTTCTTGTAGAATGCAATACGCATACGTACTTATTTACACTTCCCCTTAATACCTGGGCTTTGGGTATTTTAAAATTTAGTGGGAGAGGATGGTCGCGAATAGGGTTGGGATGCCCCACCATAAGGGAACTAAAAAATAACTCAATGCTGTTAAATTACCGTTATGGTGCTGCGATGATGCTATTATAACGTGTCATTTTTTCCCTTGCTTATTCTTCATCTCTTTTTCACTCATGTTCTCAATGTATCTGTTTTTGTTCTTCATCTATTCAATGATCATGTGCTGATTTTTTTTTTGAATTTCGGGATTTGGTTCTGTATTTTTAGAACTTCTGAATCACGTTGCATGTTTTTTTTTTGTTTTTAACTAAACCCGTGTTTCCAAATAATTCAGTTCAAAGACAATGTGAAGAACTCTATCAAATTCTTTCAAGATTTGAGTCCAGATCTTGTCGTTTTAAATTTATTTTTGCAGTCTCTTTTTGTTATTATGCGTCTACCTCCACCATAGGCTGCCATCCGCTTTTGATAACCTGAAAATAACCCACCTCCAGATTCAAACTCATTTGCAATGTTTATCATGCACAGAAAAGGTTTTGGCCAATTCTTTTACAATTTAACCTGTCAGTTTACCTTTTTTATATTTTAATTTATGATGGATAGAAAATAAAATGGCCTTGCAATTTAAGTAAATAATCATCAGCCATTGTTTACGCATTACGATAGAGTAAATAGTCATATAGTCAACCTCATCCAGAGGGAAGAGGTTTACCTGACTACCGTCGGAAACATGCGACTAGCATTTTTCCGTAGATGATTGGAGAACAAAACAGACCTGCCTCATATGTAGTCATGCTAATGTTGTTGTACCTTGGGTGTGGAAAGTTTCTACCTCACCCAGTGAGAAAAAAGGTTTACTTGATTGGTATAGCTTTACTAATTTAGGAGTTCTGAAATTTGAAACAACTACTTGTTGACTTTCCTATATTTTTGGATAAATATTTATCATGGAGAAACGTAAGACCTATCTCAAATATTGACATACTAATGTTGATATGTACCTTGGCTGTGCAAATCAATGGTAAGTCTTCGAAACGGGATTGTTTTATGTGGGTGGATTGTACCTGTTTATACCTACAGAAAACTCTCTTTTGCTTGATGTCTGTGAGCCGTTTATTCATTTAATAAATATCCTTATCTCTTGATGTGTAGCTTAAATAGCATGTTCCACCAACCATTTTTGTGAAGTATATACCTAAAAGGAAAGCAGATTCTGTCGAGTCATTTTAAAATGTTCATATTCCATTTATGTGGACCCCATGGTGCCGATTTTTTCAGGTAAGAAATACTGCAAAACTGGTATTTTGGGGGGAATATTAAGCCAGCTAACAGATATATTAGCATAGTTTGCAATTGCATGTTATGTGAGAGATGCTAGGCATATGAAGTTATCTGAGCAGAATTCCCTGTCCTTGTTGGTCCAGCTCTACCCATAAATTTTTCCACCCCTACTACCTACTCCCTATTCCCTGCCGCTACCTGTCAAATCTGTTTGTCTCAACCCTAGTAGAAGGCAAGCCTCATTATTTGTTACTAGTATTTCTCCAAGTTTTTTGTGGAGATTGTTGTACTAAATTTATGTAGAATTTTTTTAAATAACCGAGCGAAAGCACTAAGATCTCGTTCAATCCGAATGCAAAACTTGATGTTGAATGGTTTTCTTCCACTGGGAAAGAACTTCTGCCTCGGTTTGCATAAGGATGTGGCCTTTTGTCCTCAGTGAAGCCCACGTTGACTTGTCTCTAATTCCCCACATTTTATGGGTAGAGCCAGTACAGTAATGATTATTATTCCACTTTTTCGAAAAACTAGTTTGGGGAGGTCAGTACTCAAAAATGTTCGTGAGTTAGATCTAGATATGGAAATGAAAATACTATCTGGTGGAATTGGTGTGTATCTGTAATAAATGATTTCTTCAGCAGTGTAGCGGTGATGTAAGTTGTAGTAACAATGGCACATGCTTATTGTGGGGTATTTTTCGGTTGTAGAAATTCATTTTGTTTCGTGCTTGCCTTATTCATGAAGACTCAATATCCACTTTTCAATCGAGTCTTCTCTGCCTTTTTTTCTGTGCACGTTTTTGGTAAGTAAGCTATGGCCCGCACGTTACCACGCGGACTTCTGGTTAAACTGACAGCTAAATATACATCGATTTATTTGTGTTTTACCCAAATTTCTCAGTAGTCTTTAGTTCTAAAACAATGTATTTAATCATTTATAATAATGATGTTTAGAATTATGTAGTATTTCATTACCAATTTCTCAATAAATTAATTTTTAATAAGAAATTTAATCCTGAAAAAATTTAGTCATGAAAGTTTGGCATGCACCGTAGATATTTCGGATTGTCGAATAATTTTTTCTCTGTATTATATAATATAGTTTCTCTTTAATATTATGTTTTTTCATTATTTATGAATGGAAGGAGTATATTTTGAATAATTACCACCAAAGAAAGAACTAATGTCATGAAAGCCAAGACATAGAATAGATGCTGTATGCTTTTACAAATAAATTAATGATGCCTACGTGGGACCTTTTCTACTATTTATTAGGTGAGACAATAATTGAAGCTGCTGTACATTAAATGTCCATACTAAATTTATTTTCAACCTTGGATTAAAAGAAACAAATAAATTCAAAATAATTAACATTAATATAAAAATGAAAATGTTATAATTTCCATGTCAGATATTAAAATTAAATTATAATAATTCTCTATTACTACAAATAAAATTTAAAATTTTCAGTACTATTATTTTTACTTTAATTTAATGCTGGATACTAACATTAAATTATAGTAATTCTCTAATTTCACAAATAATTACTACCGGTCAAACATTTTAGAAGCATTATTTTTATGTGATTTTAATAATGTAAAAAATGTACGAAGTATTCAAATTTTATAATAAAGCTATAATACGTTATAACTAAAGGAAAATATAGCAATTTTTAGTTTTGTTTTGTTTCAAATATTATCTAGTAAAAGGTTAAACACTTGAAAATAAGATAAATAAGTTTTACTACTCAGATCCTCTAATGTATTATTTGTAACCATAAATAAGATGTGCACTGACATTTTTGAAATTAAGTATAACTCATATTATTTCTTTTAAAATAATGTAAATTTTGATCTATTAAAACAAAAATACTCATCTGTCACAGCTTATTCTTATTTAATTAATGTTTTGGAAATCACAATTAATTTGGCAACACTTAGGTGCAGGAGAAGGAGATTCAGTTCAGTGTGGTTAACAAGGTCGATGAGTTCACACAAAAAAAATAAAATAAGAATCAATCCTATCGAATTTACAAACACTATTATCATTCCATTAGGCTTTTGATAGCTTAACCAGTCAATTTTATCAAAATTGGAAATACATAATTAAAAAATACATTATGCAAATAAAATTCTGTAATTGAATTGAAAAATCAAAATCTTATATTTGGAAGAAATTAGGGCTTTTTTTATTTGTAAACTTGATGAAATAATTTGTTGTTTGAGTAAAAATTAGGCAAATGAAATGGAGGTAGTGAGTAATACAATTGTAAAATAAAAGTATAAGATAAGTTAACAAAAAAATCATGTATTTGTATTTATACTTTTGATCCAAGGGGTATAATGAATTATAAAAAATAGATGCACTAGAATATTATTTCATCTAATTAAAGATGTTGACTAGGATGCAATTAACAGAAATAATTCACTAAAAAAAATAATTTGGCTCATCACTGACATTTTAACACTCAAATGAGTCAAATCTGAAATTAAGGTTAACTGAGATACATATTCATCAAAATAATTCTATTCCTCTAAAATAAACAGACCTAAAAATCACTTTGAAATGTCCATGCTTCAAATCAGAAGGCAATTTACAAAAGAAATTCAATGAGAAAATCAAATTCAATGTCAATGTGCTGTACACGGGGAAATCAAATTGCAAAATCTTATGCTCCTGTGGGTCTCTTGTAAGGTATACTAAACTCGTTAAAAACGAAATATCCTTTTAATAATTGCAACTTTAGGAACAGTAGCAGGGAGAGGAGTAATTTGTTGAGAGATTACTTTACCAATAGTTGTTAATCTAAAAGTAAGTACCACCTTTTTTTCCAACACATTCACCACCACTGACTCTGTTTCTGCTGAAAAATCACAACATCTCTCCATTACAATTACATCACATAAATGTCAAAAACAAAAACTCTTCAAATTTTTAAACTCACTTGTTTATTGTACAAATGAAAAATAAGTGCAATTCTAATTTAAAAACAAACTATAACAAATATAATACTTAAATAGCATTCTTTATTGTCAAATTAGTGCAATTATGAACATTGCTCTTTTATGTTTTCTGTGGGGAAGAGGCTAAGAAAGTTAGGTGTGAGCTAACAGAAGAACATACATTTCATACCACCTAAAAGATTAAAAAGTAGAGAAATACATTAAAATGGTACAAATTTTCTTGAAATTATTGAATAAAAGTAGTTTTTTTTTTCATCTTTTTAGATTTCGTTTTCTAATCTTTCCTTTAATTGTAATCCTCTCATTGCTTTTTATAACTTTGATTATTCTACTTAGCATTCAATATGTAACAAAAATATTGATGTAATATTCTAGTACACTCTCATGTCAATATTTTCGGGTATTAGGTTCATCGATGGGTCACAATTTTATAACTGCAATAATAAAAAAACAAATGTAGGGAAAAAGAAGAAGAAATTATCTAAATAAACATTAAAGTTAATGAAACATAAGTGAGAAAAAAGTTAATGAAACTTTAAAGTTGTTGAACTTGCATAATGTTTGGGGCAAAACGCCAACACATACAAGAAGGTAACAAAGTTGCAAAAAGAAAAAGACCAAAAACAGAAGAAATAACAGTTGTTAGTTTAGTGCAGAGTACAGACATAAATAACAGTGTTCCCCAGCCTTGCAGCCAAAACACATGCTACCCTAATCAAATGTGACAACAAAAACAGTATGGGCCAATCAACTTTTTCTCTATAATCACTTCTTATGGTAGAAAATAGTTAGTTAGTAATTCTGACAGTCATATGCAATACCAAACACTCAATTCTCTGCAAGATCCCTCATTTCTCTATAGAGCTTCAAAGCCAATCATATAACAATGGGTTGAAGATCCTAAATTGACTAAAGATCAGAGCATTTCATTATAAGTCAGTTTTATAAGGTTGAGATAGACTTAAAGTCCACTTCTTAATATAGTATCAGAGTCATTTCGAGTCTATCCCAATGATGAGTTTGTTAGACTTATCGTGTCACATGCTATCGAGTTGGGACCGGATCACTCATAAATATATAGTCTCACATACGAGTTAGAAAATGTGTATTATGAGATTCAGTTAGGTTTAAAGTGCAATTTTTTAATATCTTAACTTTGCAATCATGAGCAACACACTAATCCACACTCAATGTAAAGTAGAGGCTTACCATTCATTTTAGCAATAATATCAGCCACCCTCTTCTGGCACTTCTCACATTGCATATCTGCAGAAAGAACAACTTCCTGAACCTGTTTTCAGCACAAGAACAAAACTAAAATCAGAAACAAATTCATGATCAATTTCAGAGCTGAAAAATAGGGTAAGGAAGGAGTTTACAGTACCACTGGCAGGGACAAAGACTCCATAGATGCCAGAGTAGTCCTTGCAAGGGGAAAGCCGTTGGAGATTTCTAGACCTACTTTCTGCAACTCCTTTTTGGAACCATCTTCAAAAGCCATAACGGCATTAATTTTAGCAGAGCCTATGTATGTCTAGTAACCTTGCAGGCTCAGTACCATCCTACATAAGAGAGAAGCATGTGCAGAAATTGATGTATGAGTATGAAAATCACTTTGTAGGGTGATAGAAGAATTTCACCACCTGGGATGCTTGTTTATGGTGGGAGGAAAATGGAGAAAGCATGATGGAAATGAATGGGAAAGAAAGTGAAAAAGGTTAGGTTTTAAGGCTACTTTAACGGAGATTATTGATTATTGTTTCACTTATGTACTGGAGCATGTCCCACATAGTGCTTGGTTGTTTTTTTCTACTCACAAATAAATTAATTGAACTGTTCTGCAACACTGTTATGCGCTTAGTTGACTCTGCAAGGCTTAAGCCAATACAATTATAGAAGGCTTGTATGAGTAGAATTTAGTCTAAATTTTGGTAGATGTTTGAGTACTTATTATTGGTTAAGTAATGATGGTAGATAGTTGAGTATGGAGAAGATGAGAAGCATTGGATTCATTATGGTGTAGGTCCTCTGTGTAACTAAAGTCAAACAGTTAGTTCCAGCAGGGTCCATTTCAGGGATACCATTCTGCTATTCTCATTTCAAAACTCTCTGTCATCAAACTAAACACGCCAAACAACCCTAACTCTTATCAACTATCAAACTTAAGGACTGAATTAATAAATAATGTCACGTCTTTAACTTATTCTACATTGCTGGAATATTTAATTCTTCATTAAAAGTTTTATTTTGTTTTATTAAATATGTATCTAGGAAGTACGTCTGATATCACGTTTCGGTCAATACATTCATAATTCTGAGTTTTATGTTATTCAGTCTAAAAGACATGTTAAATTTAGGACATCCCAATTAAATGAAATGACAGTTTTTCATCATTGGGCTGACCAAGGTAAAGGCCCACATCCATAGGACCGATCCAAAATACAAGTTCAATTACGTTCAACCAAGGTTAGCGAAACTAATTTGTGATTAAGAGCTAGGTAATACAGTCCTAAATGGAGTCTAACTTCTTAAGCTGAGCCAATAAGAAAAACTCACCAAAAGTAATATAAATAGCACATATTCCAAAAATCAAGTACGTCATCCTATACAGTGTTCTGAGAACTAAGTACCGAACGTCTTTTTTCGATAGTTCTCTAAACCCCAACTTTCATACAAGAATAATCACTTAATCCTTAGCAAAATATTTATCGATGGCATGTGTTTATGAGAAATTTGTTAATCTTTATTTCATTTTTTTAAACTATAATATTTTATTTTTTATCACTAAAATATATTATTTAACTCTCGTGTTAATGTGGCTCAACGAGACCTTAATATATAAATATATATATGTATATATATAATTAAAAATGTAGTTGGAAACATACAAAGAATATATATTGTTAGGGCTAGAGAGAAAACCTACAAAGAATCTATCCTAATATTATTGGAATGTGCATAGTAATAATATGTCGGATTTTAGGTGATATTTGTATGTTCGTTCGTCTTATAACCGATGTGCTAAAAGCTTAATATAGTATTTGCCATAAAACTATCAATAAATCTTTGAGGAAAACCCAGAAATATAGCCACGAATATAGGAAAATAGCTTAACTAACTAAACAATTAAAACAAACTACTTAAATTTAAGAAAAGTAACTATAATTTCTTTTAAAAATAGTAATTTAAATTTTACAAAGACAAAAACAAGAATTTCTTTTACAGGAATCATAAATTAAAATGATTTACAATTTTTTTAAAATTACATCGTTTGTGCAAGAACATATCATCACCATCATGATGTACTACATAATACTTTTTTAGACTTATTTTGTTATTTTTTTTGGATATGATAAGAAAAATGGCCAAAGGATCCAAACAAAAGCAACTACAGGCAGCAGACTCGTGGGCTCAAAAGCTAATCATGAAAGCTTGGGGAGAGAATTTCCTTCTGCACCCATGCTTCCCTTTTTCTACCCCATAAATGTTAAATTCCTTACCTACTTTGCTATTCTTACATTAAGGTCTAGTGGGAAAGTCTTATTGCCTTTATTCTTAAAGGAAAAGTTGGTCAACAATCTTTGACAGTTTGCTTTAATACAAAAATAAAAAATATTAAATTCTAAACTCTAAATTTCTAAAATAATTTATTTTTTAATTGTGTAATTTGAAATTTTTTAAATTATTTAATACAAGTAGATTTTTGGAATAATTTTTGGATTATGCAATCTAATGATGACTTACAATTTTAGAAATATATTCTACATGACACAATTTAGAAATTACTTTTTAAAAAAAATATTTTTACATTGTATAATCTATAAGTCATTCTTAAATAGTTGGAGAAATTCTTATATCAGGTAATTCAGAATATGTGCATAACTTATAAAAATGAAAACATAAACGTAGATTTTGCACACATTTCACACTTATAACGATGATACAGTTGACACGGTTAATAATGAAGCAACAAAGGTGTGAGAATGATAAAAATGATAGCATTAACAATTATACATAATAAGAGATAACATCTAATATGAATAAAAAAATAACTACATTTAAGAGTAGTCAAGATTAATTTTATCTTTTATACGTCTTTATAAGGATTAAAAAAAAATCATTAAACAAAAAATATTATTATTAAAACATTTGATATAATTCTATAATTTTCAAAATATACAATATCCACTTTCACATTAAATTATGCAACAATTATATTGTTTTTCTCGTAGCAATTGCATCACCAATATTGTTCTTTGTCCAAACACTTTGCATTATTGAAAGAGTCGCATTACACTTATTTTAATAATTACAAACATATATTGAAATCTGAATATTTTCAGAAATTTTGTTGTCGTGGTAGTATGAAAGAATTTGTGCACATTACTAGTGGTACATATAATTAGAATTGTAATGAAAAAGACTATGTGATTAAAGATGAATATCTATGTGAAAAGCATTTGAAAAAATACATATGAAAAAAAATCATTGTCTTAGTTACAATACTAGAACATGAATGAATCATCTACATTTTTTTTCGTAAGTTACTGTCTTTTAAAGAGGTGCTAACTTAATCCTTCAATTTTTATTTATTTATTTTACAGGTAATTATTACAAAATTGTAAATATGAATGTTTTTTTAAATTATAATTTATAAGTTTTATGTTAAATTATACTAATCAACCACTTAAGTTATTTAACAATAATTTTAATTTCAAGTGCTATACTCAATAATACTCAAAATCAAATTAAAATACATGAATAATATATTTTTAATAGCGTGTTAAATTATAGTTGATCATAAATGAGAAATTCATAGTTTTTTATATATAACATTAGCAGTTCTCATATAACGATGATGTTGTTTAATGATATTGATAATGTATGGTTGTTGTTTTTGTTGGTCGATAAGAACTAAGTTAGCAACAGTTAAACGAAATAGAAATTCCAAGTGTGATCGATATTTGAGGAAGCGAACTAAGAACACAAAGAAGAGAGTGAACCAACCAACAAACACTTCATAGGTATCTCCGTCTTCTCTTCACTTTTCTTCACTTCTCTTCGCAAAGCGTTTCTGTTCAGAGCAAGTAGTGATCACAAATGGCATCTCTCCCCAATACCCTTTCCTTCTCCTCTTCTCTCTCCACCACCGCCACTCTCCTCCCATGCCGCCGCTTCACTGCATTCCCCCGCCGCCGCGTCTCCGTCCAAGCCAAGATCCGCGAAATCTTCATGCCCGCCCTCAGCTCCACCATGACCGAAGGCAAAATTGTCTCCTGGATCAAATCCGAGGGCGACAAGCTCTCCAAGGGCGAAAGCGTCGTCGTCGTTGAATCCGACAAGGCCGACATGGACGTCGAGACCTTCTACGATGGTATACTCGCCGCCATCGTCGTTTCGGACGGCGAAACCGCCCCCGTCGGAGCCGCCATTGGCCTTCTCGTCGATTCTCCCGAAGAAGTCGCCGAAGCCAAAGCCAAAGCTGCCAAATCTGCTCCTTCTCCCGCCGCTCCAGTCGCTCCAGCCGCTGCTGCTCCGGCAACTCCTCCACCACCTCCTCCTCCTGCCAAGTCCGTTTCCGAAGGGCCAAGGAAGACCGTGGCCACGCCTCAGGCTAAGAAGCTCGCGAAGCAGCACAAGGTGGACATTGCGACGGTCGTCGGATCCGGCCCGTTTGGTAGGATTACTCCTGAGGATGTGGAGGCTGCTGCCGGAATTGCTCCCTCGAAGAGCAAAGTGTCTCCGCCGGTGAGCCCTGCTCCGGCGACGCCAGCTCCTGCACCGAAATCTGCTGCTGGTTCTGCTGCACCAGCTCCGATTCCGGGTTCGAGTGTTGTTCCTTTCACTACGATGCAATCTGCGGTGGCGAAGAACATGGTGGAGAGTCTATCTGTGCCTACGTTCAGGGTTGGGTACCCTGTGACTACTGATGCATTGGATGTTTTTTATGAGAAGGTATGGATATGCTTATGAGGGAAGTGTTTGGTTTATGTGAATTGTGATTATTGGAAAATGTGTTTTTAATTACTTGTTTATGTTATGTTCTTTCTGCTTGTTAGGTGAAAAAGAAGGGTGTGACTATGACGGCTATTTTGGCCAAGGCTGCTGCAATGGCACTTGTTCAGCACCCTGTTGTCAATTCCACCTGCAAAGACGGTAAGAATTTCGTATATAACAGTAACATTAATGTTGCTGTTGCTGTGGCAATTAATGGTGGTTTGATCACTCCTGTTCTCCAGGATGCAGATAAGGTGTGTGGCTTCTCTATCCCAAATGAAAATTATTGTGTTTCTTGTATAATTTTGTGTCCTGTGACCGGAGAATTTGATCAATCTTTACCGGAGTAGCTAACCTCACCTAGGAAGATAGGGCTGTTATTGTTTGTCTAATTTGATTGGGTACTTGTTTTTGGCCGTGGCAGTTGGACTTGTATCTGTTGTCCCAAAAATGGAAGGAGCTAGTGGAAAAAGCTCGTGCAAAGCAATTGCAACCTCATGAGTATAATTCAGGTTTCTTCTTAGTTATTGTCGATGAGGGCAATTTGTTATCATTATGTGGAACTTTAGTATTTTAATTCTGACTAAAATTTAATCGGGAATGCCACAGGAACTTTCACACTTTCCAATTTGGGTATGTTTGGAGTTGACAGGTTTGATGCCATACTCCCACCAGGCCAGGTTAGTGATGACATTTGGGATTTTTGAAGCCTTGATTTTGGGAGATGCTGTGGCTCATTTTGTGGCAATTTGAACGTTTTATTTGGCGGTTAAACTTTGCCTTGCTCTTTATTTCCAGGGCGCTATCATGGCTGTTGGGGCATCTAAGCCTACTGTTCTGGCTGATAAAGACGGATTCTTCAGCGTGAAGAATAAAATGCTGGTGAGTTACTTGTTATAACTTTGTTTTGTTTGTTTATGCATTTATGCTTAGTACAATGGACACAGTCCAGGTGAACACAGACAATTTTTTACGGAAATAGAGCCTTTTTGGCAATGCACCAGAATCTTCATGTGTAGGCAATTAGGCATAAGCCTTATACTGTATTTGCATGGTGTTATACTGCATAATGATACTTTTCTGAAAGTTCAATTGTTGGCGCATACCCTAAATTTTGGACATCTGAATGGAGCTGTGCTACATGATTATATGTTTTGGAAGAGTTAATCAATGGGTTTAAGATTTGATTTTAGATTACATCTGTGCGGTGTTATGCTTCAAAATATATTTTTCTTAAGATTTAATACAATTGGTTGTCTCAAATCTTGACCATTTTTATTATTATCTTTAAAAATATTTGCTGGATTACGGTCATTAAGAGAAAAACCAGAGTCCATCCTCTGAAGTCTCCATTTCTTGAACTTTTGACTGCTGCTACTTTTACCCTGTGAACCGGATTTTTGTCCTTTCAAAGACTTCACTCTTATCTGGCTTGGAATGTGTAGTTCTTCTCTCTTGAAGAAAGTGTTATCCAGACTTTCCCTCCTGGTCTTGAATTCTTAATTTGTTTAAGTCTTGACCTCTTATATTAAAAGAATTTATTTTTCCGATTAAAATAATCATCGATATTGTTACAAAGAGATCATTTATATATAGTAGAAGGTAAAGGTCTGAATCAGAAATAGTTAGATACATTAGGTGTTGACTTGGCACTACATGTATCATTGCCAACTGCAACAGTTACTAAACAGATAGGCAAGCTACAACGCCGGTTTCTAAACTACGTACTGAGTATTTTATTCTTAATAGCTTAATGTTAAAAATGGCTACTTATTAGTGTAACCATTAATAGTGTGTATAAACAGTTGGACATTCATATAATTACACCACCACAAGACAGAAGGATCGTAAACATGAGAGAGCCCACCATGAGTGAGAGGTTAGGCCATAAGAAGAGTTAGATACCATGTTAGAAAAATAACCTAAGCATGGAGAAAGAGAACTTGAGCAGAGTGAACTTGAAATCTACCTTCTGTTATTGTTATCATTAGTATAATTCAATGGATCTATATTGTTATGTTACTCTATGATAGACGAAAGGTAAAGGTCAATTAGAAACAGATATATACAAAAAGCACTCATGCATGACTGCTAACTGTCAAAAGTTGACAGGCAAGCTACAAAACCAGTACTAAACTAATAGTGACTCTGTACTGTACTCTGAGACTCTGTTACATTCATTCCTTGACCCATTAAATGACCGGACTTTTTTTTATCTTTCTTGTCGAAAAAGAGGAAGTTCCAACCTTTAATATGAATATCCATGTAGAGGGCATGCCTTTAAATATATAACCACTATAACTGTCACTTAGGCTTTGGCCAATTGATAATGAAACAATCCTACCCAGGCCCTAGTTTTTATCCTGTTTTGAAATAGCCTATGTAAAACAGCATGCTACTACGCAAGGTTCTCAGACAGGGGTCAAGGTATGTAATAATAGAAGTTAAGCATTAAATCTTCAAGGAAATTGTCATCATGCCCTTGCACATCATTCGTAAAGGTTTATGTTTTCATTAATCTCTCTGCCTTTATTCCGTCCTCTCACTAGATGAATACAGCTAATAATTTTCTTAAAATTTTCTTCAGTATAAGGGAGAGCTGCCGTGATGACTTTTTTAATTGTTAAATTTTCCCAATTTATACAAAAGTATAATCTATCATCTGAAAGTTGGAGAATTGTTTCATATGCCCCGGAGAAGTATATCATTTTTCTTTCAAGCTTAAGTTTTTCCTATGATTCTATGAATGTGAACTTGGGAATGCAACATTCCGACGATTGTTACCTAGTTTTTTTTTTTAAAAAAAATCCGAGGCGTTGTTGGTCCCGAACAATGTATTATCCTCATATTTTACCTGCTTTTATTCTCACACGAATATTGGAAATTTCAATATAACTCAAGTACTCAACAATGTTTCCTTTCTGCTCTTTACCATTAAGATGCATGGTTGCTCTGCCATATTTAGTGTATTTTTTGTTTAAGTTGGGTAGAGTTGAATTTGAACCACTACATGTGATTAGAATTGATTTTAAACTTCATTTTCAGGTGAATGTAACTGCTGATCATCGAATAATTTATGGTGCTGACTTGGCTGCCTTCCTCCAGACGTTCTCAAAAATCGTTGAAAACCCAGAAAGCCTGACATTATAGTCATTATGCACTTCCAACATAAAATTATGACCAACACCGGATCACGGCTTGACACTTTGTTGAGAAGCTGTTTGGCTCAATGCTGAACATTTTCTGATTTTTTCCCCTCAACTTTCATCATGTTTTATCTTTTAGGAGCTATCCTGAGGACCATTTACTAGATTTTTTGATAGGGAGAAACAGCTTTAATATTGTTTACAGTGGGGGATGTTGTAAGGCAATTATGTTGAGAATCTACTTGTAAGCAGTAAGCAGCTTTAAAGGTTCGATTTTTCAATAAAAATTTCTTTTACTTTTTACTTCTGGATTTTTGGTATTGATTCTCACAAGTCCGTTGGCACCCACATCATATCTCAATTGTTTTCTTCACCTTCGACAAGGGCCATTACCAAAATAATGTCCCAAATAAGGGCACGTGGAATGTCATTGTGAATTTCTTTCCCGCCAAGAATACATTGCAGCTAATGCTTTCTTTTCCTGCGTGGTAACTTCGTAAGGAAGAATGTCAGTAGTGATGCACTCTTCCTTTCTCCAACTGATATCATTGTCTTACTCTTGTATCTTATCCTATTTTGATTGCCAAATATGTTTTTAAAATGTTTAGATCAGTTGGTTCAACTAAATCCACGGGAACATCATAATCATCCATTACTTAGAGGGATGATTATGGGTTTTTGGTTTTGTTTTTGGTAGCTCAGCAACATACCTATGATTTTTGGTCAGGTAGGGAAGGTTGGTGACATTTACGACCTTATGGGGGCGGTGAAGGCGAATGAGTTGTTGGCTTTTGCAATCTGCCCCTAATTAATTTGAAACTACACCTTGATATGAAATGTCCTCTTTAATTTTTAATAGGTGTGGAGGTGCATGTCAGAATGTCTTCAAAATTTGTTATTCTGAAATAAAATTCCAGATTCAGATTTTCAGAACACTTTTCCATATTAGGTTAGATTTTCTACAACAGTCTTCCAAAATTGTTTTAGGTTTTGTTTTCAAAAATCCATTTTATCAAATATATGGTTTGTATTCCGAACTTGTCTTTCCATATTAGGTTAGATTTTCTACAACAGTTTTCCAAAATATGTTTTTAGGTTTTGTTTTCTAGAATCCATTTTATCAAATATATGGTTTGTATTCCGAAATTGTCTTTATATGAGATTTTGATTTTTCAATTTTATTCAGAATGCAAAACAACTATTCCAGAATGTATTTTTTAATTATTTTTTTTTAATTACAGAATGCACATAAAGTACAGGGGTCGAATTTCAGGAATTGATAGGTGAAAAAGGTAAAAGCCTAAGTTGTTATGGTTCCAACAGGTAACAATCACTAGTTCCAACAACACTGGGATCCATGGTCATATTTGGGTCACGACGAGTTCATCAGATATAAATTTAGGCAATTACTTCCTACACCCAATGAATTGTGAACTACACTCATTGACATAAAATTTCCTTAAATAAGAGCATGGTCATATTCGGATCACAAGTTCAGCAAATCAAAATTTAAGCAATTACTTCGTGCACCTGATCAATAGTGTGACCTACACTCTGATACTTATATGAAATAATAAAAAATACTCTTAAATAATAATGGAGTACTGATCAAAATACAGAATTTATTTTCAAAAATACATTTTCAGAATATATTTTTCTGAATTTTCTTTTATAGTTGATTTGATTTTTAATATATTCTTAACATTTTAATTAATTCCAACATCTATTCAACTTAAATTTGTTTATGATAAATTTCCAACAAGATAATTATTTTAAGTTATCTCAATGTACTCCAAACACGACTAATTTGGCATCTGTCAACTAGCGACTGAAAAAAAACATGCACAACCATAAATGTTGTTAAAACTAAAAAGGATGCAGAAAAAACCAATAAGGCAGGGCAAACATCTATGTATATGAATACTAAGAAACCCTCAACGAACAGGGAGGAAATAATAACTACAAAGGAGAGGCTAAAACTTATCCACTTGAGATTGTCAGTATCAAACTTTAACCCATTAAACATCGAATGTAACAAAGACCCATCAAGAGAAAAAGTTGAAAAGAAATAATTTGGCAAATTGGAAAGGAGATCTATTGTTCATCAAACTCGTGAATGTGATCTAAAAGGTAGTTCGCAGCCAATTCCTCATTTTTGTTACACGCGAAGTAGAC
>Ga0123342_1001240_pt1 | contig 42893 bp, 27 predicted proteins | sample Turbeawhitnodule_FD_89960 | JGI IMG/M metagenome (GOLD analysis project Ga0123342, IMG submission 89960) | Root nodule microbial communities of legume samples collected from Mexico - Turtle bean Mexico white nodule | ecosystem: Host-associated > Plants > Roots > Nodule | place: Mexico: Nepantla...
AACTAACACTCTTAGAAAATTATGTATCAAATTAATTTTTAACATTACATAACTTACTAAAAAAAATAAAAAAATTATGACGTGGCAGAAGTCGTGTCAAGTTGGCACGACTTCAGTATGACAAGGCAGAAGTCGTGCCAAGTTGACACGACTTCAGTATGACAGGGCAGAAGTCGTGTCAAGTTGGCACGACTTCAGTATGACAGGGCAGAAGTCGTGCCAACTTGGCACGACTTTAGTATGACATGGCAGAAGTCGTGCTTAATTGGGACGACTTCTGCATATGAAGTCGTGCCGAATTGGCACGACTTGCCTAAATTTGTAATTTTTTTTAACGGACCCATTTTGGTAAAAACCAAAAAAAATAACCTCATCATGGTCAAAAAAACCATTTTTAAATCTAACTCAACCGTAAAATCGGTTTTTAAGGTAAGATTTATACCCAGAGCCTCCTAACCTCTAGTCGATGAGGATCTTTAACACTATTTTCACGTCGAGATTACTAACTTATATGGAAATGTTATGGATGTTCCGATATCGACTCAATAGCAGGTTTCTGATCTCCAACACTTAGAAATTATGTGTTTTGAAAGGAAAATTATGCAAGCTCATGATTGAAAGGAACAATATCACCTTGGTATTTGATATACAACATTTCCTGTACACAGAAGACAGTCAAAACTATTCACATTGGTTTTCAATCAAAATGTATATTTATATCTTTGCTATAGCCATCCTTGATGCAAAACTTGTACTTAAGCTAAGCCTTTGGCTGTTGCAATCTTCTTGGCATCACAAGGTGGTTTTGCAATGGCATCACAACATTACTGCATTTCAGATCCTTTGTTGTAATACTTGGCCAAAAGGTTGGAACTTGAAAGGATATGTTTGTACAAACAGCAAGTTGCTCATCCTACAGAGGGATCCAACCCTGTTGATCATATAATTGAGGAGTTTGGATGAGAACAATGTCACGTGTAAACATTATTTTGTTGAAATAAATAAATAGAAAGAACTTTTACCTTGATTAGTCCCGTCTCAGTACCACACAAAATGATGTCATTGGCTGCAAGGATGCTTGTTATCTTGCTTCCTGCTGATATTCTCCCCAACTTTTTTGGTGTCCCTCTCAACCATATCTGGTTTGGGAAGTTAATTTCAGTTTAAGAAGCTATCTTGTTATCATTTGCTTAAGAGGGTAAAAATCAAGGTGAAAATTCAAATGGATCGGTTATGCTGGTTATTTTTTTGCATGTTTGTATAAAGTTCTGCTTAAGTACTTGCAGAAAAAGGAAATAAGAAAGCAAAACAAAATCAGTTTATTATATGTTCAATTCCATCTAACCATATTAGAGTAAATGGTCCAACATATATACTTGTGACCCTATCAGCATTACTTGTGACCTATCAGCATGCAGTTGAATCGTGAAAAATTAGAGAAAGATTAATATTTTGAATCATGAATCGTATCACGAGTAAGATTAATAAACATTTAAAAAAATATAACATAACATTTAAAAACTATAACATAAACATGTAAAAATATAATTAATAATCACAACCATGTTCATGTTCAAGAAAGAGTGATCGTATTACTAATCAGATTAGATTAATATTATAATGGTTGGATTAGGCTGATTATATGACCCAACTACTTTATGAATTAAAATTAGTGTTTTTATAAAACCAATTCAAGTGATCCGACCAGTTCACACCTAAACCCAAAATAAGACTCAACCTGTAATATAATTACGATACAGGGTAAAAACGATTATTCTTACGATCTGTATCGCGGGCATTTGGAACCGTACTGTATAGTACGATTCGTATAGTGAATCATATGATACTTACCATGTCAGTTCTTTATGTATATCCAGTGTCTATAATTGATAATTTTTCATTAGAAATACCTGAATGTGGTTTGGTGAAGAGCTGGAGATTAGGTACAAGAAGTCTTCTACCACCTCCATGGCCACCACATTATCTCCTTTGTCAGTAAGAATTGAAAGTTTTGGTTTCCTAGTTCTTTTCCATTCCTGTGTAATCCATCCATGTCAGGAGACATCAAGGTTTTTCTTGAGCTCAGGTTGTGATTCTCACCTTGAATGTAGTGCCTTCAACTTGTTTATTTGCACTATAGAGCCAGTCTCTATATGCTACAACTGCATTGATGGGCTTACTTTGCTTCCTCCAACTCCTTGTAGGGGGTTTGATCTCTAGTTCACGGTTGTGTGTTGTGGAATACTCCTGAAACAATACCATGTCATGCTTGCAGTTTATTTGGTTCTAGAATGTATGCCAAACAACAAAACACTAACCTGTATGCTTGAATCTGTGCATCCAATATACAACTTTCCTTGAGCCACTGTCATGCACTTCACATTCTTGCCTTTGAGAATATCTCTGGTCACTCTTGATTCATTAACTAGCTGCAAATGGTTAAAAAGATAAATGAATAGTTCCAACTTTCATTAGCTGGTTATAGAGAGGATCTGGTGGGGTATGTGCGTGTGATTTTGCTTTCTTCAGTGGAACATTTATCTGACAAATTATGGGAAGTTTTGAAGCATCACCTTTAGTCCCTGGCTTTCTGTAATGGCAAAAACTGTTTCACCATGTGCCCGCAAATGATGAATTGGTTCCTTCAATACTATAACTTCAACACATTCCAGCTTTCTCTGGATCATTTTCCACACCTATTTTATGTATGTTATTATAAAATAATCAGTTCATTTTTGTTACTAGAGGTCTTGGTAGAGAAATAGAAAGTGGTGACCTTGTAAAGGGTGTGTAATCTTACCCTTATGGTTTTATCAGTGGATCCACTTATAAGGCAGTCAGATGGTTCATAAAGTGAAAAGCATGTCACTGACTTCTTGTGCTCCTTAATGTCCCACACAAGACTTGCTGAGTGCCCCCTAATATCCCAAACCTGTGACTCAATGAATGTATAACATGATTTAGCATGTAGTCTATAGATATAAAATATACACCACATGAATGAATCAGATAATGTGCTTTTTACCTTGATTGTTCCATCTGCATACCCACTGAACAGCAATCCCTTGAAGTAGATGAGGGAGCAAACTGCTAAACTGAAGCTGCAACCTGCCTCAAGGATTTGTGTGTGAACGCAAGAAATACGCTGCTCTTACCACCAACATGATTTGGGTGATGTCAAAAAATAAATCATTTAGTAGTGCTAACTATGCTAAATAAATAGGCAGCAAGATTGTAAGAAATTCAAGAATAAGCTCCTAGAGCAATATCATAAATCATTTACTTTTATGATAGTCCTCTTTTAGCCCCTCACCATCTTTATTTTACCCCACATTACCAATTTGTATCTTCTACTTAAATGCTACATCCTTAAACTATTCCTCTATTAGCTTCAAAAGTCCTTATATTTTCAGTTAAAATGGAGGTGATAATGAAAATCCCCCCACCATGTTGGCCTTAGACTGCTGACATACATACTTTTGGCATCAATCATGTTAATTACGGGAACTTTACAAAAATTCTGTACTTATAGAATATTCATGCAAGTGTTCAAACTTAGTACATGAATGAGTACTCACTGATATGTTTGGGAGCAAGAAATCGGCTACTCTATGTAATTCCTCAGCCATCCAAATAACATTTGAAAGGCGCCTTAGTGATTCCTTTACTCCTTCTGAGAAATGCATTAGTTTTTGTTTCCCTACATGTAAAACAGTGTCTGACTTAATTGAGAAAATAGATAATTCTTGATCAGGAAGTACTCTATCATTCATAAACATAAGAATGAGAAAGGCAAACATAGCAAAGCTTTCATGCTTATAATCAACAAGTACAAAATGTCTTTTTTTTTTATAAAAGCTTTCATGTTAGACATCACTATATAATTTGACATCTCAGTTAGGCTAACATTTCAAGTAACAATAATCATCTACCATCACATGAAAAAAGTATTATTAAAAAAAAATACAAAAAAATATGGGAGGACTAAACCAAAACTCATATATTAACAAAAACGATACATATGTAGACTATACCTATTCATAAAGAATTCTAATAACAGACTAGATGGAAGCCTATTATATCAATCAAATGATTCTCTATGAATAAATCCTAAAATAGCCAACTTATCAGCACACGCATTCCCTTCACGAAAAATATGAGTAACTCTAAACCTGATTTTCCCACAGTAACAGGTACAAAAATGTCTTTGTTTATAAATGTTTTGTGTTTATTAATAGGGTATGACATAAACCTTGTTTAGGACAATACCTTTTCCCGAGGCATAGTTAAACATGCACATACATGCTAGAAGTCTTTCCTCCAACTCCATCCCAGGATGCAGAAACTTCTCAACTCCACTTAGTATAATCTCAGATGCAGAATAACTGATGCTGTCTGGACTTTTAGATATATGACATCCAAGCCATGCAATTGCTACAAGGCAATCTCTAGAAACCCTCTTTATCTTGCTTCTAAGAACCCTATCTAAAGTATGGAAGACAGAATCCCCAAGACTTATGATACATTTGGCAATTTTACTGCACCACACATCTGTGCTGGTATCCTGCATGTAATGAAATTTATCAATCTCCTTAAACATGTTACACAGCACGGTTCATGCTGTCATGCATATGCTTTGAACATGCACACACACAGCATTTTGGAAGCTTACCTGTAGACTCTGATCCAACCAGTTGAAGTTCTTTATCATATTCTGGTGATAGGGAGAGGTCAAACCTGTCTTTCTCAACAACCATGCAGTTGTATATGGTTCTCCTGTCCAAGAAAATGTACCAGCCAGATTTGATAGAATGGAAGCAGATAATATCTGCTCTGAGCTTTCTTCTGATGTCATTGCCCTGAGAAGGATCTGCACTGCTTCTTCTCTAAACACGGCTTTATCAGGAGAGTTCTGCATTATAGTTTTGTTTTGTTAGTAATTAAAGGCTTCAAGTTTCACATACTATCTTACCAGAGTCATTTGGTCAAATTTATATATCGAAGTCTAAGATTTTCATAAAAAAAAAATTCTAAACATCAAGTAATTTCAATTAGAACTGAGATATTTTTCAGTGACTTTATACCAAATGTATCATTGAGTGACTTCAAAGTTTACAAACTTCTAATTTTGAGATACACATGATATATTCTCCTTTTGACAAATATTTTTTTTGCTCAATATTAATTATGAACACACAGTAAATTAACTAAATGGAATGGAATGTTCATGTATATGGCTTAATGTTTTTTTCCTCGTGGAAATGGTTGAAATTCATGATCTGTAGACTTATATTTTTCTGAATTTTAACAATTACCAGTATGTCTAACTGAAGCAAAAAATTTGCTGCTAAAAGCTGGTGATCAGGTTGTAACTGATGTGCACAATGCATTAGTATCTGCATAATATTGATGCTTCTTTCTTGCTGCACACGTTGCAGCAGACTAATAGCTGATGATCTGAAAAAAAAATTTGAAAATAGTAACAGAAAACTCTATGAACTCTCTGAACAAGGATTACAACAAATATATGAACAAGCCATTGCAGCAATTTGTTAAATACATATATGCTGCAAGTATTACTCAACTATATTCAAATAAACATGAATTGAAGATATGGTTGCATAGTTATATACCGTGGTATACAAAGGATTTCCTGAAAAAATTCTAGAGCAGTGCATTTGGCGCGGATGTTTTCTGACTGCAAAAGGTGGATAAAGGGAGCAAGTGGAGTGAATTGTGATACATACTTTCTGCACTGAGGATCATACTGCATGCATTTTATAAGAATGGTGGTTAAAGAGAAAAATTCTTCTAGATTATCATTCCTGGCAACTTCTAGAAATCCACTGAGAACATGAGGAGAACTGATGGTAGCCAAATGCATGTTATTTGTGGCATAGTCAAATGAAGTTACTAGCTCTTCAATGATCATCAAGGATGCAGCATGAGGTGTCAAAAGAAGTGACTCTGGCCTATTCTTGTAACTGTTTGAAGTGCATACAATCTCCACTAATATTGGCAGAAGTTCCAATGTTTTTATATCTATAGGTGAAGGATTTATTAAATAGATTAGAATTGCTGCCTCATGGACATTTTGTTTTAGAGCACTTGCCAAATCACACAACCTTAAACCTTTCTTCTTGACATCTTCTATGATTGACTTGTTCCTTGAAATTATTGTTGTCAGAATAGACACTGATGCTCTTATTTTTCTTTCCTCTTTGGAAGTAGAGATAGCTATTAGCAGCTCATCCAAAATCACATCCTTTAAGGAAGCATAAGTGGCGCCAGATGAACTAATCAAGCTTTCATAAATTGATGCAATGTCTACAGTATATTCTTCATCACATTTTCCTAATACCTCTGAATAATGTAGTTCTGTGACTCTCCTTTCAGTCAGTTCTGACAAGTCTTGCAGGGAATATCTTCTGGAGTTTGAACAAAGTTCATCAAACTTTCCTAGGCTATACAATCTTTGTATCTCAGAGTTTTCATGCCTTTTCTGGCTGGGCCTATGTTTGCAAGCAGGTGTAAATGTTACATGATCAAACAATTTTTTTGGCTGTGATGCATCCTCATTTAATTCATCCACTCCAAGACAATTTAAGGGAGTAAGTCCAGTTTTATCTCTGTATTTTGAGATAGATAAAGCAATATCTTCTATGGACCTGTTGAATCTGCTAGAATCAAGCTTAATTATGTTTCTCTTGTCCAACTGCTCTTGAATGGGATGTTGATGAGTTTGAGGCAAACCAGAGTGTTGTTGTAGCTTCCTGTGAAGGTCAGTTACACGAAATTCCATGAGACAACTATAAACTATAGTCACTACAAGAAAATCATTAAATAGAAACAAAAATAATTCATTGTTATATTGACTAAATTAGATATTATGACTAAAAAAAATTTTGTTTTTTAAATTAGTTTCTATTATTGATAAATAGTTTCTAAATTAGTATCTAATTACCTACTAAAGTTTTTGCTACCAAATTTAGAATTTAAATAACTGGTAGTTAAAACCTTGGTAGCTAATTGATACCAATCTAAAAACTATTTATCAATAATAGAAACTAATTTAAAAACTAATAATTTTTTTAGTCTCTGAAATAATATCTAATTTAGTCAATATATCAACTAATTATTTTTAGTCTCTAAAATTTGTTTTTATTTAATGATTTTCTAGTAGTGAGTGTAGAGTTAGATTAGATTTGACATGAAGTTTGAGAAAGAAAAAAAAGACTGTTAAGGAGCCAAACCAGTTGTGAATTTCTGGTGGTAGATCATCTGCTTTAGTTATTGTGGTTTGTATATAAATTTTTCTGTCATCCACATTTTCCTGAATATGAACATATATGAGTTAACAATAAAAACTTATTTTTAGCTTATAAGGTCAAAATTTGACAAACAAACATATTTTAAGAGGTTACTACTTGTCAATAAGAAATCTTTTGAAAAGTTAGCACTAACCATGTCCTTTCTGGCTCTAAAATCCTTAAAGAATGCATCCACTGATACTGGTGTCTTAGAGTGTGCTTCTATCATCATATCTTTGAAACATTTGATACTTGAAATTGTTTGGTTCTCTTTGCTTTGATACTCAACTGACTTAAGTTGTTTAAGGGCCTTCTTATCACCTTCATATTCAGCAACATCCATGAATTGTTTTGACTCATGTTCCTTTGCTTGCATCACATCTTGAGAATCAAATGGATGAACCTTTTTATACTGCATTCTCATAACACAGAATTTAGGGGAACAGGAAAGAAAAGTTGTTGATGCATCTATGATCTAACATTGTAAGTTTCCACTTGTATACAATAAAATATTGAAGTGTTTAATTGAAATGAATTTTGTCATTCCATTGCCAGTAAAAGAAATAAATAAGAACAAAGCTTACCATATTGCAACTTTTCAATCTTGATTCATTGTGAACTGAAGTTGAAGAAACACAGCTAGTGTTTGGTACATCCCTGTTCGTAATAGTAACTTAATTTTAGATGAAACAGTACCATTCCAAAAATCTAATGTCTGTACTTCAACAAACAGTATCTTATGTCAGTTTTGTATTTCTTTCCTTTGATATTCCTACTTCTCCTTTTATCTGTATTCTGTCTTTAATTATTAGAAAAACAATTATGGATCATGACTGAAATTATTCTATTGCATTCATTAAATGTGTGACATTTTAAACCTATTTAAGAAAAAAAGAGGTATAAACAATTGAACATAGTAGCATTCTATTCCACCCCTTTTCATCCATTCAAACATAGCCTCAAAGTCTAGCTCTCAAGTCCTAGAACTTCACGTGGTTTACATTTTTCTGCATACTTTTTGCCTCTTTTAGTTGAAACGTGTTTGAGAGAGAAATGTACTGTGTTGGAGCACTAGTTCGTGTGATTGAGTTCACATGAGTCTCTTTACCAACATTACATTGGCTGAAAGTCCCTGTCAAATATAACTTGAATTTTGCTAAAATCCTAAATCTAATCACTTTTCTAAGCCACAACAAAAAATACTGCATTTTAAGGTTTTAGATCCTAGTTTTTTCCTCAAACTATGGGACTTCAGAACACACCAGGTTCCACTTATTGAGCATTGTTTGAATGTGCATTAAGTTGAAGAGCAAGGATTAATCTTACACAGAAGGTGGTGATTGTTTGCTGCAGTAACTGCGCCACCATGGAGTCTCTCCATAAAGCATGACCTGGTAATACACCAGACACTCCTTGTACCTCCTTGCCACCTCCCTAATTGCTCCATCCATTTCATCCTCAGAAGACACAGATTCCAAACTTCTACTGCTGCAGTTACCCTGCATCATTTGAATGCTAGATTGGGGGAAAAGACTTTCACAAAGTTCTGCCGCAAATTCTGTCCAAACAAGCCTTGGTGAGACCAACACTGCTTGGAGAAAATGCAGTGCAGCCTGCCACTCATCTCCCTGAAGCTTCCTAACCACTGAGAGGTAAAAGTAGGAGCAGCACACCAAGTAACGGTTTGGAATTGTGGCTGTGACCTCTTCCTCATCAAGCATTGCAGGCACCTGAAGCATTTGTTCTGAGTTCATCAGCCTGAAGGATCTATCTTCTGGCTGTTGAGCTTGAATTGCAGCCTCAATGCTGTCAATGCCCCAGTAAAGATTAGACAACACTGACTGCTCAGAGAATTCAAAGAATTCCTGCTTTTGAATCCTTAACTTGGAGGTGCATCTCAGTTTTAGACCATTCCTGGTCTTCTCATCTTCCAAGGTGTCTTGAATGAACCTGTTGATAGAAACAAGCACCCATATGTATTTGAGGTCTAACATCTCATATACCCTTTTTGGAAACTTGTTCAGAAGTAAAGAATCACGTTTAGTTATGACTTTTAGCTTCTTAAAAATCACATCTGAAACGTGAAACCAACTCTGATAATGGTATCAGTGAGGGATATGAAATTGAAGAGGAAGTGGGAGCCCTGTGATGATTGGAAATGCTGATATTGTTGAGTACTTTGCTGTTGAATATGAGAAGTTGTGTATGTGATTAGATTATAGGTAGAGGTTTAGCATCTGGTAGCAGTTTCCTCCCGTGACTGTTTTCAGCAAGATTCCAAGTTTCATTGGACCCTTTAATCTTCTATTGCTTTCAGACAAAAAAGAGACCGTTGTCTTTCCTTCAGTGGGAAAAGTTCCAAAATAATGAACATTATAGTGCTCCACTTCACGTGTACCTTATCACTATGGCTTTTCTTTCTCTCTACGTTTTTCAATTGCCGACTTCTCCTTCATGCTATATTAAGAAATGATAAAAATATACTTTAAATTTAACTCAATCTCATAAAATCGACTTATTAAATGAAATTTGCATTCACTTATATACTATAAAAATGTTTTAATCTCTAACTGATATCGTAAATTGTTATGGACTTGTTCATAAGTGTAAGTGTATGCATACTTAGCTTTGTTCAATCATTTATGTGCTGTGCATGTAGAGCAGCTAGACACACATCACAGGAAAGAGGTGAAATCTAGTACACGCTAAGAATCCTGTAGGGAAACTAGGTTGTCATGTCATCTTAGGTTGAATTATTTGCTCCACTAGTGGTTCATTTGATGATCACACACATGCACAAACTTTGTGCTAAAGGCCCTGAAAACTCAAATATTCAATTTACATTTACATGCACATTTTATTAACATGCATTTTCAAATTGCATTCTCAATGTCCTTGGCCTAGGAGGACACAAAATCGTGTATATTCTCTTGCAAAACTTTTATTATCTTCTTAGTTTTTGGCAAACTGATCAATCCTTTGAGATGGCACTGTTGTAAGATTGTGCTTGGATTTTTGTACCTTTACCTGTGGTCCTGTGAACATTGAATTGTTGGTAAAAATGACTGTAACATCCCAACGAATACAGTTACAAGCTTCATTGGGGTTTGAGTTAACAGCTTATTAAGCACTTATTTAGGGTAAACCTAACCAAACACACTTACTTTAATAGTCATATGATAAAATAAACTAGATAAGTACCTAATAATTATAAAGTATTAAGATGTGAATTTTAAAGCACAACTCAACCTTATAAAGTTTGTTTGGATAATGATAGAAGAAGATGTAGTGGAAGTCATGAGTAAAGAATTAGCTCGTGATACCGTACCAAGAATTGAACTTTAAGTTTAACTCAACTTTATCAAGATGTTTATATGATAAGGTTTGCACCCACTTTATAAACTATGAAATATCATTATCTCTAGTTGACGTGGAACCTGCGACAGAGCAAGATATGTAGCACAGACACTGATACGGACACTAATACGACATGGACACGAAGATATGTACAATCTCTAAAATGTAAAACACGGGAACACATATCTATATATTATATAATTATGAATTATATAAAGTTTTTTTTACCATCGATAAAGCAATATATACAAGAATGAATTATATAAAGTGACAATAAAGCTTTATGTGCACAAATATGTTTCGGTTTTTTCTAGCAGAAAGATGTCTCTCATGGCTGGTTCAAAAATATTTGTTCCTTATTTTTATAATAATAATAATAATTTATATAACAAGTTTGAGTTTTTAGAAGATTAATATATCTTTCCTTTTTAAAACTGTGTTATAATTGTTAGAAACCCAGCAAATATTTTTTTGAATTGGACACTTCACTAATACGTGTCTTACGGGTGTCGGTATTCGATACGCGTGTCCGACACATACACACCATTTAAAAGGTGTATCTGAATTTCGTAGGCAGAAGGTCTTCACAACATGATATTTTTATTTTGAAAGTAAAACTAGGATAAATCAAATTTTTAATTAAAATTTGGTTAAGTGATATTTGAACATACCAACATGGCTCCAAACATGCAAAACAAAGTTGTTGTGAAAGCTTCCTAAAATAGTGTTTGTCCGAAATGTAGGAAGTGAAGATCATGTTACCCTTTAAACAAGAGTGGAAGTAAACATTGGTTTAGTCTGAAATTGAGAATAAGGTCCATTTAAAAGAAAGTTAGCAATAGCAGAATAGAGTGACGTAGATGCATCTGCAAACAAAAACATGAGTAGTTGTAATGTCAATTTAGAAGTTGGAAGTATTGTGGAGAAATGTGTGTGTAAGGTGGACTTACCATAAACTTGATTCTTTGACAACTGTCTCCCCGTGGCTCCACAGAGACTATGTTGACCTGTCAGGACAAGTTTCATCATTTCCTCTCTAATCATGCATTCTTAACTTCACACTGTCATTCCTACTGCAACATTCTGCTTATTCATGCCAAATTTTTCAAACCTTCCTATTATTATACAAGCTTAGTTCTCAAAGGAAAAGTTAATTTCTCTAGTTTTTCTTCTTTAGTTTTTTTAATTGTTTTCCAGAACTCACATCAGTCACAGATTATGATATTTTACTTTTTATAAATAGATGTAGTTCACTTTTTAATAAATTGTTAAAACAAGTTATGGATAATGTGAGAATTTAGTCTAAATACACTTTTTTATACTATGAAACTGGAAGTTCGAATGGTCGGTTACTCAGAGGCGGTAAAAAGTGATGGTCACGTCACATCACAAATTAAGAACATTAATTATTGATTAGAGATTATAAAATGTGATTAAACATCCATTAGGTCTGTCTTAATCATTATGATCGGATAAGGCCTAATAGAACAATATAAATAAGAGAGAACTCTCATATTGAAAAGAAATGTTATTTTGAATTTTGAACTAGACTACCAAAATTGAACTCAGACGGCGGAATATCTTTGCAGATACCTCATCTTCTTAGACACTCAAAAAAAAAAATTAAAACGATAAAAACAATTAAAAGAACAATTAAGAATATAATTTTTTTTTTTTACATTACTAATCAATCTTGTATTAACTAATTATTCACGTGGAGCAGATATTCATAGTATTTAATTTAAAATACATGCAATAAAAATTTTAGTTTTAAGAAGTTATTAAAATATAATTGAATTTTAAAATATGATATTTCTATGAAAAAAATAGTTAAATTTGGAGATAAGATTTGTATTGGGAAGCGTGATCTGTAATGAAAAGGACGTGACAGTTGGGAAGTGATGAAAGGCATTTAAAGCAACTCTGTTTCACAATTAACCCCAAAACTTTATCTTATCTCCCTTTTTTAATCTATCACTAACTTTTAGTAAACAAATTTTAAAATATTACGTAAAATTGAAAATGAGACAATTCTTTTATAGGTTAAATATATTTATTTTTATGTAGTTTAAAGTGAAATTAATTTTGATTTTGGTAACTAGCTTAAATTGTAGATTTTTTATATTTCTAGTAAGTAAAGTTAAAATAATTTATACCGTGATTTATTATTTACGTGAATATTATAATATTATAGTATAATTTAGGTTGAATTTCTTTTATTATATTAAAATACTTATTTCATTAGTTTTTTTACTATAAATAATGAAGATTACTAAAATTTGGGTTAAGAATAAAAATTAATTTGATTGAAAAAAATATATTTAATTATTTTTTATTAAGATAAGCAAACAAATATTTAAATAATCAAATTTAATCTTATCTAATTGTGATCATTATTTATCTATCTTCCTAGTTATAACTTAATGTAGTTTATTTGTAAGTTAAAATTAATAAATTTATTACACAAATTGAAAATTTATATTTTTGAGAAACAAATATGAAATAAAAACCTAAAATACCTAACTTATGTTCCAATTAATTTTAATTTTAAAATCAATTTTTTTTATGAATAAAAATAAAATAAAAACCTTACAGATTAAATCATGCTTAAATTACTTTTAACTTTTAAAAATCAAATTTATTTTTTAATAATAATTATAGATAATTTATCCAAACAAAGCTAAAATATATGTGCTAGAAACTTGGATTTTTTTTTTTATAAAAATGGACCATTTTTTTCTCATTTATAATTAAAATTGGGTCACTTTTAATTGTGAAAGTCATGTCAACAACGTTGCACAATTTAATTCAAAGTGATTACATAAAAATTGTTAACTTTAAATGCAAACTCATTTTGATAATAGGGTAAAAAATTGTCCAAGATTCATAAAAATAGAAGAAATTTAGTGAATTATTGATAATTTCAAGTTTCACACACTAATAAAATTGGGTTATAATATAAGTCTTAAAAAAATGTACTAGTCATTACTTTTTCCTCAAATGTATTTCTCTAAACTTGAAAAGATAAATTTGTGGCACAACATTTTTAGCATTTTTTAGATCTACTATTTTTCACTTAAAAAATCTAATGTTTTTTTCACTTTTTAAATTACATAGATATTTTAATTAAAAGTAACTTTTAAATTAAAAAAATAGATACAAATGAACCGTTGTTTTAAATTTATTACAATTTTATGATTCTATGCATTGAAAGTTCCCTACAGCTAAATCAAAGTCATAGATAGATCTATTTTTTAAGTTCGTTTTAGGTTGTTTTTAAAATATTGAAAAAACAAATAAAATATTTTGCAAGATTATATATTTTATTCTGATTATATTTAGATCGTAATATATATATATATATATATGTATTAAATACTAGATAATAATAATAGTAATTTTATGATGGTATAAAGCTTGATAGAAGAATAATAGTAATTGGTGTGAGAAAAGTTCTTATTAGAAAATTGAGTACATAGTTATATAAATAGATTGTTTTTACATTAAAATTTTCCACTAGTAATTAAAAAATATTTTTTATGAATTAAAATTAGTTTATACATAAATTAAAAATAAATAAACTGTTAAAAAATAATAAATGAACTCATGTATGAGTTAATTTCGTCTATCTTCTAAAAATATGTGTAGAAGTTAGTCCAAACAAAAAATGATAAAGTTACTCTTATTTTTTTTATTTATATTTCACAACTCTAAGAAAGTTGTGATGATAGAAATAGGAAGAAAAAAAAAGTAGAAAAGTGGCCATTATTGTAATAATAAAAATGTTAGTGATCTAATAATATCATGTTCATGATAGTAACAGTAATAATTGTAATGGTTATAATAATAATGATAATGAATGGAAATAATGATAACATTGATTATATATATATTTCTTTTCTTTTCAAGTTTAGTTTAAGAATTGTTTTGGAAAAATTTATAAATGTAATAAATTTTGTTAACTTTAAAATATATTTATAAAAGTTTCTATTAATTTAGTTTTTATTTATTTTTATATTACAATAAATGGGTGGGTGGGTGAAACTAATTAGTAAATAAATAAAAAGTATATGAAATAATGGTTGGTAACTATTTTTTTAAAAATGAAAGTAAAAAAATATTATATTTAAAAATGAATGAAAAAAGTAATAATAATGGTACCTATCACACTAGTGTTAAGCATGACAACTTGTAATAATAGTCATGATAATATATATTACAAAGATTAATCTAGCTTGTGACATGTTAGGAATGGGGTTTAATAAATAAATAAAATACTAAAGTTAAATAATTCAAACATAAATATAAATAATTTGTTAACAAATCAAAACTAAAACTTAAATTTAAATTATTTTCATTAATTAAGCAAATTTGAACCTGTTTATTCTCATAAATCAAACTTAAAATTAAAGTATTAAGTTTAAGTTGTAACGTGTATGATAATCATTCATGATTAAATAAATTATGATATACATTCACAAGCTTTGCTTTCTATTCCCATTGTTCATATGATCTCATTATTGGTTCAATGATTGAGTAAATCCACAGATCAAAATATTAAAGATCTGAAAAATACAATTTGATGTTGAAAAGTTCCAACTGAAGACTTATTTTCTTAGAGTTGATTTTGATTTTATGTTCTTGTTCACTTCATCCACTACAATGATTTTAGGGTTTTTTTTAGCACTTAAAATGTGATATTTATAGGTTTTCTTCAATCCATGTAATTTCAACTAAGTGATATCTTAACAAAAATTTCAAATGGTAACAAAAATCATATTTAAGTAAGTTTAACTTAATTTTAACAAATAATTTTCAACTTTACTTCAACCAAAGTAATTTTAAATCAAATTTAAGATGATTCAATTTTAAGTATTTTTAAGTTTACTTGAATAAAATAATTTTTCTATTGGGTCATGTTTTAGCCTAAACTTAATAAGAGCATAACAAACTCATATTTTGTTAAGATATTATTTTATTCAATCTTAACTAAGATATAATTTGATCAATCTTGATTAATACATCTTTTGTTTGTCTAAATTAATACTTACTAAAGTAATTAAAAATAAATTATATTTCAATTAGTTCTAATCAATACACCTCTTTGTTATTCTCATATAAGACTTTTGGTCAATATTAGTTAGATATGTCTTTTAGTTGATTTAAACTGTTTTATATTCCTATTTATCTTAGTGAAAATGAGTCAATATTGAAACATTTTCTTTAAGAAAAAAAGTCATGGGTCAATATTGTTAGTGATTAAGAAAAGTGCAAGATGATCGTCCCTATACTTAATTTTGAATTAGATATTACTCAAATAATACGATAATTTATGGTCAAAATTGAGACGGTTCAGATTATATCACAAAAATAAATTTATTTGTTATCCACAAAGAATATTAAATAAACTTAATTTTTATTTATTTTTCATAAAAAAATTTATTTTTTTATTCTTAATTTAAACCACTGTTATATTGATTTTTTTTTACAATTTTTATTGTGAGCAACTTTCATATAATATTGTGCATTCAAATATTTGTTACTTTGATTTATAATGTTAAATTTTTTTTATTTAAACTGCATAAAAAATTAAAAAGTAACTTAACAAATACTAAAAATATTTCAATAATTAATCATGTCTGTAAGCTTAAAATAAGTAATAATAGGTAAAATGAAATTAAAGAAATAAGAAAATATATTAAAACGTACGAAATTACAATGAAGGAAAATTATATAAGGTATAAGTTAGAAGTTGGCTTAATGAGCTTATAACTTATAAGCTCCTAAAATAAACTATTTCAATATAATTATCAAACATTTTTACGTTGTTAAAACTTTTATAAGCTAATAAAATAAAGTTATATTAAGAAGTTAGAAACAGTTATAATATAACCAAAAGTATTAATTACACATTTTAATTAGTATATTCTCTTAAATAACGATTAAAAAATCAGAGATAATAAGTTATTTTGGATTCAAGTAAAAAAAAATTGTAGTTTCAATTAGTTTTACTTGAAAATTATAACACGTGAATAATTATTTTTAAAAAAACTAAATCTTGAAAAAATGAAAAATTGGAGGGACCCATATTTGTTTTAATAAATGAAGTGAAAGTGTTGAAGCAACACTGAGTTTGAGGCAATTAATGTCACAAAGAGAGCATTTATTGAATCTTCCTCTTAGCCAAATTTCTTTTGTCCACCTAATTAATTCCCTCACATTCCTTTCTCTTTTAGTCCTTTTAAACCACATGCAAATGTAACACCACTTCATTCCATTCCACACACACTCCATGAATAACATCCAAATTTTAATAAATATTATATTTAACATTTTTTGTTATTTGAATTTTGGTTGTGTTTTACTAAGTTGAATAGTCTCATTATTTAAAAGTTAGATAAAATCAAGTGTAATTTAAATATATCTTCTTTATTAAATTATAGTGTTCTGTAATGACAAAATCGTAATAGAATTTCAAGTCCTAAAGCGAACAATACTTTAGATGTTATCCTTGTAACACCCAGAAAATACATATAACTATTAAATACACGCTCTACATATTTCTATACGAACTTAGAGTTTTTCAAAATATTTCTATTACAAGATTATGACTTATAGAAATACCAATATTTACATATCCATAACTCAAAATAAAACTCTGAAACCTTTAAGGCTCTCATGCACCTGTATGGTCATCTGCTCGTGTACATAGTGTAGTCATCGCAGTTCAAACACAACACGAAAAACAAGGGTAAGCTAGTGAAAATAAAATTTTATAATATATGCAATTAAATTAAAAGAGAAAATCAAATTACATGGTCAATTTCTCAATTATTCAATCTTCTTCAAATTCCAACATAAAACAATCACAAAGATCTCACATGGATCTACACATCCAGATATTCAACAAACAACGTCTTCCTGAAGACCCATATTAAGTAAGTCCTATCAGAAACTATCACCTGATCCAAAGATTACCAACGAATCCAACATAAAGGATCAGGGTAAGTTCAATACAACCCAAGTCGTGCATCTCATATGTCACGGTGTGCATGAACTCCCCCGTCAGCTTCTCACCACATGATATCTTAGTCTATGTGACTTAGATCATCAGTGAAGATCAGAGATCTCTGTTACCACATAGGCATCAATACTCAATACACAAATAAACATCAGCCCATACATTATCACAAATGTATGAATTTAATTCCATACCATTTTCATCATACAATATCATGCAAAATGCAATCCAAAATATTCAGAATCCTATTTAACATAAAAAAAACACTTAAATACTAAATCATCAAAATCTAATATTTCCACAAGTTTAAATAGTATATAAACAAACAACACAATATATATATATATAAACACATAACATCCTTACAAGAGAAATTGAATATTGGGACCACATCTCCTCCGCATTCAGATCTTCTATCCTAGGGTGCTATTAAAAATTAAATTTAGATTCTCTTACCTTAATTGCTTGCTTTCCAAGCAACTTTTAGAATTTTATCCTCCCAGTCTGGATAATTTTCAAAATTTAAGGGCCTAATACAAGTTATCCAAACATAACAAAAATTCAGTATATAGTAGAATAAGTTGAGAGGATTAAACTTCTCAACTGACCCCACCAAAATTGATGAGTAAATCCTAAGAAAAAATAGAGAACAAAGGATCTTTAGAGCAAAAATGAACTTACTCTGTTTAAAAATCTGATCGGGTAGAAATGTTCCTTAACTCGCCAGCTACAACGTGATTCAATCAGATTCTAAAATAGATGAAGATTGGGAGAGAAAATTAAGAGTGAGGGAGAGAAGAGAATATGGAGAAAGAGAGAGAAAGAGAAAATGAAAGACACTTGGGGTCATGGCTCTACTTTTATTTTCTTACGCTGTTACAATCCTCATCCCCTTAAACCTCAACTGAGGACTTGTTTTGGTATGCACTTGTTTTGGTATGCAGAGTATTTTCATATCCCTTAGTCTTATAAAAAAATTCAACCTTGATGTCAGTATTTAACACAATAATCATGGACATGCTGAGTGATAGCTATTCAATTCAAGAACATGAGAAACCATAAGACAAAATTTCACTTAAGGTGAAGATAAAAAAAACTATATAAGAAATTATATGCAAAAGATATTTTATATTGAATTATCATATATGAGAAAATAGGAAAAAAGACCAAGAAATGAAAAAAATAATATTAAAAGAAGAAATCAGAAATATGCAACAAAAAAGACATCTTAGATTTATTTCTACAAAATAAGACTTTAACATAATGATAAAAAAAAATAATGTACAAATTAAAAAAGAAAATAACAAGCAAAAACATAGACACTGAGAAACTAAGAAAAGGATTTGAGTGTATTGTATCTTATATTATATAAGGTGATAAGTTTTATTATATATACAAGACAAAAAAACAAAGCAAAAAATAAATACAGCAACAGAAAAAAAATCATACACAACAAGAGAACCACTCAATGATTCTCAGTTGAAAATTTTATTTTAAGTTTCTTAGGGTAATATTAAATAGTGGATAAAAAAGAAATTAAAGAAATAATACGTAGTATATCCATTTATATGGAAGAGAATTACTTAAACAACTTCTAGTATTATAAAGTAAAAGTGAATACTCTTTAGGTAATCTCAATATAGTCATACCTCACTCAGACTTGAGCTCAAGGGTCATTTATATATTAATTCTTTTTCAGCTGAGGCGTTTTTTAAGGACAAAACTGTGATAGAACACCGACTTCCAAACTGAACAATATCTTGGATGCGGATGTTATCTCTCGGAATCTATAGGAACGAAAATGTGTCCCAAACCATTTAGTTAGGGGAACCACTCTCCTTAAACCTCGACTGATGATCTTGTTCCGGTACTGCCAATATAGTCTCACATCGTTCAGGAGTCGAGACTAAGGACAATTTATATACTCATTTCTCCTCCAACCCGCTGAGACGCCTTTTAAGGACAAAACTGTCACGGAACACCAACTTCCAAAACGGACAATATCTCAAATACAATGATTAATCCTAGTGATACTATCTCCTCAAATTCGAGATCAAAATAAATATTAATTGAAAAAAATAAAGAAAAGTGATGTAGGGATATGTTTTAAGAGGGGCAAACAAAGGTGGGCATGTCTGGATTTGAATACGGAAATGGAAAAAGTTGCAGAGAGAATGGTGGTTATCTAGTTAGTGTCGGTGGTGACCATGCTTTTCTCTAACTTTTTTTACTCTTTACACGCTTTTTATCATGCTTTTCTTTGCTTTCTGTCCTTCCCTATACTATATTTCAACTTTTGATGTGGACCACTCCCTTGTTTATTTACAAAATGAAAGAGAGTACTATTTTAGATGGCAAAAAGCATAACTTTTTTAGGTTTTTAGCTCACAAAACAGTTTATAATACAGTGTTGACCATAAAATCTGTTCAAATAAAGTGAAAAAAGTTTACAGTATTTTATTAAAATAAGTTTATAAAAGCCTCAACATGTTGTCTTAAAAGCTTAATTTTGATAAATTGTTTACATGTCAATTAGTTAGAGATTATCCCAAACTTAAAACAACCATTGCAAAAATTAAGAACTTTAACGTAAAATAATTGCAAAATGCTAAAAGTAATTACACTTCAATACGTTTTAATTGAATTCATTTCTCAAATACTCCCTAAACTAAAACTTATTAAATTATTTTCTTATACTCCCTAAATTAAAGCTCTTTTCAAGTTGAAGATGTGGAACCTAAACTAAAATTTATTAAATTATTTTCTTATACTCCCTAAATTAAAACTCTTTTCAAGTTGAAGATGTGGAAACTGGGGAGATGCATGTCATACCTACACCATATCATTTAAGACATACAATCAATATAAAATTTAAAATTCAACATTATTCTTAGTTTCATTTTTGTTTACAAATGCAAAAAAAAAAATATGGAAGTGATTGTTATATACTCTAAATTTCGATATCCGAAATGTCACTTTCGAACTTCATTTAAGCTTGCTTTCGAATGACCATATCCAGAAGTTAGTTATAAGTTCTGGATTTCCATATCCATAATGGTGTTGAAGATCGTGTTAGATATAATTAGATATTATGAGATATTATAGATATTGTTACATATTTCATATTTATGTAATAGGCTTAGTCCATATGTTTTTTTTCCTATATAAACATAACCCTATGTGTTCAATATACACAAGAGATTTACCTTATTCTTTCTTTTCCTTTAATATGGTATCTAGAGCATAGGGTTAGGGTTCAATTTTTATTGGTGAACCCACTGTTCACTGGAATTTTCTAGCCACCGCCTCATTGCCTCGCCGGAGACACTACCAGAATCGTTGTCAGAACCTCCATCTTTGTTGCTATCTCATTAATCGCATGCCATCTTCAGTTTTAGATGACAAAATTCCTCATTTTATTTTATTTCCACATGACCCTCTCCATTCTTTACCTCCCAAAGTTTTTGCGTCCACATGCTTTGTTCATAAATTATCTCCTAAGTCACACAAATGTGTCTTTTTAGGGTTCACTAGATCACAAAAAGGATATAAATGTTTCTCACCTTCTTTAAACTGTTATTTTATTTCAGTAGATGTCACCTTCAGTGAATCTTCCCTTTACTTTAAGTCTTGTCCTTCTCCTTCTATGTCTTCATCTAATCAAGTTAATATTCCTCTGGTTGTGCCTAGTGCACCTAACGATTCCCCACTGCCACCAACTCTTCAGGTGTATAGTCGTTGTCAAACGTCTCATCGTCCATCAGTTGACTTTATTCTGGTGCCAACACCTCATCCCCCTCCAGCTCCGACAGTTGAACCTGATTTTCCTATTGCTATCCGTAAAGGTATACATTCTACCCGTAATCCCTCTCCACATTATACTACTTTGAGTTATCATAAACTATCTCAACCTTTTTATACCTGCCTTTCGTCTATTTCTTCTGTGTCCATTCCAAAATATGTAGTGATGCCTTAACTCATCCTGGTTGGCGTCAGACCATGCTTGATGAAATGAATGCGCTTCAGAATAATGGAACTTGGGAACTTGTTCCTTTACTATCTAGGAAATCTGTTGTTGGTTGCAGGTGGATTTTTACTATCAAGGTTGGTCCTAATGGTACTATTGATCCTCTCAAAGTTCGTCTTGTGGCTAAGGGTTATACCTAAATTTTTGGTTTAGACTATGGTGATATTATTTCTCTAGTGGCAAAGATGGCTTATGTTCGCTTATTCATAGTTATGGCTGCTCTTCAACAATGGTCTCTTTATCAATTGGATGTCAAAAATGTTTTTCATAATGGGGATTTGCAGAAGAAATTTATATGGAGCAACCTCCCGGTTTTGTTGCTCAGGGGGAGTCTTTTGGATTGGTATGTCGTCTTCGCAAATCCTTATATGGCCTCAAGCAGTCTCCTAGGGCTTGGTTTGACAAATTTAGCAATGTTGTTCATCAGTTTGGTATGACTCGCAGTGGAGCAAATCATTCAATTTTTTATCGTCACTCGAGTGTTGGGTGTATCTATCTTGTAGTATATGTTGATGACATTGTTCTTACATGCAATGATCACCATGACATCTCACAAGTAAAACAACACCTTTGTCAACACTTTCAGACCAAAGATCTTGGAAAACTCATATATTTCTTGGGGATTGAGGTAGCACAATCCAGTATTGGTATTGTTATGTCTCAAAGAAAATACGCATTGGATATTTTGGAGGAAATTTTGATGAATTCGAAATCTGTTGATACTCTCATGGATCCCAATGTCAAGCTTCTACCCAATAAGGGGGAGCCTCTTTCATATCCTGAGAAGTATAGGAGATTAGTTGGAAAATTGAACTATCTCATTGTTACTCGTCCTGATATTTCCTTTGCAGTCAGTATGATGAGTCAATTTCTTAATTCTCCATGTGAAAATCATTGGAATGCAGTCATTCGTATAGTGAAGTACATTAAAGGCTCTCCTGGAAAAGGTTTGTTATATGGTCATAATAACCATACTAAATTCGTTTGTTATTCAGATGTTGATTGGGCAGGATCTTCATCTGATAGAAGATCAACTTTCGGTTATTGTGTCTCCATTGGTGATAACTTGATCTCTTGGAAGAGCAAGAAATAAAGTTTTGTGACAAGATCTAATGCAGAAGCAAAATATAGAGTTATGGCATCGACTACTTATGAGCTTATTTGACTTAAACAGTTACTTAAAGAATTGCAATTTGGAGAGGTCTTCGAGAAAAGATTATATCGAGAGATATCAAGACTTAGTTTGTTAGTTCAAATAATCAATTAGCATATATTTTTACTAAATCCTTACGAGGACCTAGGATTGATTACATTTGTAACAAACTGGGTACATATAATTTATATGCACCAGCTTGAGGAGGAGTGTTAGATATAATTAGATATTATGAGATATTATAAATATTGTTACATATTTCATATTTATGTAATAGACTTAGTCCATATGTTTCTTTTTCTATATAAACATAATCTTATGTGTTCAATATACACAAGAGATTTATCCTATTCTTTTTTTCCTTTAATAGATCGGAATCTGAAACTCATTTATGTTTGTTTGCGGATATTAGCATCCGATAAGTCATTTAAGTTGTCCAAATAAGCTTATGGATGATAAAATCTAAAAGTTACATATTAGTTACGGACTTGCTATCCAGAATTTTGTCATTTAACTTATGAATATCCAAAAGATAAAAAAATTTAAATCATTAAGAGCATTAACAACAAATCAGACATTTTATATCAGTTGGAATTTGAATTGATATAAAATTTTAAATCATTTAAGAGCATTAAAGCTCAGTTTGGAATTCACTAGGATTGAAAGACAATGTTTTGTAAAAAGAATTTGCGTTTGTTTCAATTCAATATCAAAGAAAGAAAGGAGCTGATTTGCGGGAGAAGAAGGAAATGGTTGCCCGCATATTTACGAAAAAAATGAGTGAAATATAAACAGTAATAGTAATTGAAATAAAATTTAAAATAATAAAAGAAAACTACAAACAATAATAATAAAAATAAATATAAATTATAAATCTAATAATAATTAAAATAAATTTATTAAATAATAATATTAACAATAATTTTTTATTTTTTATTTATAAAATATTTTTTATACGTATCTATGATAAAAATATTTAATAATATTATTAATAAAAATAAATACTAATAATTAATAAAAAAAATTATTTATAATAAATAAAAATAAATATACAAAATTTTAATTACTTCAAATTATTTTTTATTTTTAAAGATTAAAATAAATTTATAAATTTACATTACAATATTTTAAAAAATTAAAAATTACTCACACATCACATCACTCACTAACTTTAATCAACTTTCTCCACAAATTCATTCTCTATATACCTTAATCCAAAACAACCTAACTTTCCTCACACTTTTCACCCAAATCACTTCAAATTCACTCCCTCAAATGCAAAACAAACATCAACTTACATTTATCAGTCATTCACCCTGACATTGGTGCCCAAGCTTGCCCAAGTAACAAAGAAAGAAATTTGTTTTAGCAATAAGCTCGATACTTTTTTTTCTAATTTATTATTCTTTCTCTGATTCTAGTCACACAACATTTTGACAGTCCCCTTGGCCACACAAAAGTACTTTTCTCTTACAATTTATTACATAAATAATCATTTCTACTAAATCAATTTTGCACATTTTTATGTTGCAGTTTTGTGCAGTTACAAAAACAAGCGTGTTGCTTAGTTTTCTATCCGGGGTCCATATCAGAGACAACGTAAAAGCAACTATAAGTTGCAGTGAAGATAGATCCAAGTACACTATTCATCTCTCAAATCAATAATTATGCAAAAGCAACAACAAGAGGGGCAAAAAGAATCTTCCCACAATAGATCACAGAAGATGCAGTACAAGCCCACAATCCCTCCACCCAAAAAGAGAAATGCCACAAGCTTTCCACCTCCAAACAATATACCCATGTGCATGTGGCTTCTCAATAACTTCTACCATAGCTCAATGGGAAGGGTGTTATTACATAAACTATGCGCTGATGTACCCAGGAAAACAAGCATGGACACATTGGATTTTCCATCTTATATTGTCCTATATTCATCAGAGAAGTGAATTTCATTATTGTTTTCATCTGAAACATTAGAGAAATATTTGTCAAAAATTGTTCAATAAATCAAATGAAATCTCAAGTCACTATACTTGAGGTTTGGTCAGTTCATTAGAAGACCTGAACTATCTAACTGTTAATTAACCAATCTTCCCCTTGCCATATCTGGGTATAGCCTTTCCTCGGAACCAATGAATTACCATTAAAAAACACCAAAAGACCAGAATTTAAACAGGAGTTTCAAGTCAACTGTCAACCAACCATCAAGAAACAATAGGTAAAAACAAGTTTTTGACCGTACAAGAAAGTGACCGGAAAACAAAAACTACAATGTGTCAATACTGTGTTAATGTTAGATCATAAAATACCAATTAATGAGCCAGTACAGGCCAAAGAGTATGCTGCGTACAACTGTTTTGTAGCATGGAACTAGAAAAGGTAAACCTAAAAGTGTGTTTGAAGATTTGAATTCCAACTACGTTGGATAATTCAAATCCCTAAAGATGGGTGGGGTAAAATAAGGGAATAAAATCAAAAGGCATCCTATTTCTCACATCCCAATCACTTGAAAGTTTCATTTATTGAAAAGAGATCCAGAAAGGGGAACTGCACGAAATTGAAACTGTATGAGTAAGCAAGAGGCATTAAATTATTATTTTGCCAATATTTTACACTGGAATGGCGTTACCAGAGTCCAACATTTCATTACCAATCGCACAGAAAATGAATACTCTAATCAGACAGGAAAGGAAAATTCACAAACCTGGTCCAAATAAAATTCAATCAGATGACTACAAGACTTCCTTAATTGACGTAATAGTAATCCACCTTAATGAAGCAACATGGTGTTTTCCTTTATCACATATATACCTACATCAATTATAGATAACCTCTTACCCTCAAGTAACTAAGAAAACTCGGATCATGAGCTTGTATTTAAATGTCGAACACTGATGATGATGTTTTTAAGACTTTGACTTGTGTAATTATTTGCTGACATGTTCTGCGCCATTAATAATCGCGTAAAGCATAATAGATAATTACATCCATATATCCCTCAAACAATACAAACACATGTTTAAGCATATTCATCAGAGACTTCTCACAGGAAGAAGTGTACAGCAAAAGACTGGAAGCTACTCAGTTAGGATACAGCCTATAATAACAGCCACTCCCACGGATATATTAGAAATCCTGAAAAATTAAATATGCACAAAAACTCAGCAAGTGATAGAATGCTTCCCTAAGCTATGAAAAAGTTACTGTTGCAGCCACTTATGCTGCAAGGAAAGGACAGAACAGAAAAGAACTGAGAAAAAGTACATCAAAAAGTGCTAAAGGAAATACAGCAATTTTGAATGATGTATCAAAGATTCTTCTTTAAATATGTAAAATGATATGAAGATTTTAATTCGTTCTCATTACTTTTGATGAGAGGGAGGGATGAGAATTTGCAACTGGCATGGCTTTTCAAGGAACTATTAAACAGTACAATTATAAAAAGAAGAGCATGACGGTGACAACACAACACAGCGATGGAGAAAAGTGAAATATAAAATGTTCAATTGGGAAGGGAAAAATAGGTATCCTACAACTTCCCGAAAAAGGAAAAAGAGTTGTGATTAACAGAATGCTTGATGTCAGAGATTGAGGGAGAAGGGAAGGAATGCAACTATGGAAGCAAATGTGGAAATGGCACAACCCCACTTTAGTTGGACCCAAAGATTTCAAAGCATCATGCCATGGATGGACCTGAACAGAGGGGCTTTACCTTCTTGTAGTAACCACTTTACTTTCTCATTCTGACTTTATGCGATCAAACTTAACGCAAATACCATCACTACTTATACTAACAAAAGAACCAAGTCGTTAAGAAACATTAATTATATTCATTTTTGTTAGTTTATCAAATAAATAATGTTTGAAATACTTTTAGTTTGCACACCATTAAAACTAATCAATCCTGAAAGAAGAGTCACAACCATTCCCCCTTTTAGTTTAATATCCACTAAAGCCCTTCCTTTTCTTTTCCTTATACTTCACACCAAATAAACATTACTAAATAGCAATATACAGAAGTGAAGAGTCGATGTGTGGGCGGGTGTCTGTGGCTCTAATGATCACTCAAAAAGCAGACACTCCATGTGTTACAGCATGGCTGGAAATCAGCCTAGGAACTTTTGTGGCTGAGATTTTCTGCTGAGACTTCTGAACTGAATTACTGCAATTAACCTTGATGACAATCACTTTAGAGTATATCTTGGAGACCAAGGACACGTGGATACAAGAGTTCAAGATTTTTTTGAAACTCGATGGCAGAATAGTTGAGATTAAACCATTAAGGATGGTTATGCTTTAACACCTGAATGAAATAAAGCGTGTTTGAGAGAAATAGACTGTAAAATTTACTAGATACAAACCACTGTCAACCTTATCTTATGCCTCTATCCTGGTCATGTGTGAACTTAGGCAAATAAGACTGATAAACATAAGAATCATAAGAGCTCTAAAGCACTAATAGTATGTTTGCACAGAAGTGTTTAGAGGGAGATACCGAATAAGAGTTTAGTTGTTGATTTTATTATTTTAGTTCATGGTCCTAGTTATTTGCAAATATGAGGGGGTTTTTTTTTCTCTTTCCTTGACTGGTCTTTTAATCCTATGCATTTTGTATCAGAACTCTACAACGACATCTGATTTGTATATGGGTTCACTACCCCTTGTACCTCATTTATCAATATATCTTTCTCTTTGCCGATTAAAAAAAAATCTCACCTATTTTGCCTTTCATTTCCTCCCATCCAAGTTATGAAACAAGAGGAAATCTATCAACAGTAGCTTCTCTATCCCTTCCTTGCCCTACTTTCCTGCTGATAACTGAAACCAAAGCAAAAACGTCTCAAATATCTTGCCAATTTGGGCACCAGAATTACAATCCCCCCTCCACCTCACTTTGGAGGAAGATCTGTAAAATGGACAGGCTGAATAGTGATCATAAGAATAAACAGAAGAAGAGGACCCTCCAACATACACAGGGCTCTTGGCCCTCTGATCAGCCATAAGTGAACAAGTATGGGGGATATACTTATAAGGATAAAGGGGAGCAAAAGTAAAGTTTTTTTTATCAGAAGGTAGTTCTTTTGCGTTGTTTTCTATGAATTTTCATTAAAAAATATCCTTTTCTGTTCCAAGTTGTTTAATCTAGAAAATTATGGATTTTGATTGATACCCAAGTTGAATTCTTGTATGACGGTTCACTTTTTGTTTCCTTTGGTGCCCGCTTTGTTAATAAAAAAAAATTAAGTTGGAGATAAATTTTTGAATTTGATTGATAAGCCAGGTTGAGCTCTTGCATAAACGGCTTGGAAATGTTCGCTGTTTGTTCTAAGTTGCTTTGGGTGCCCACTATCATTTATTTGGACAATTTTTTAGCTGAGTGATAATTTGATACCTGTGACAAATTCATGCATGCGCTGATTGAAAATGTTGTGTCTGTTGCTTCTGATTCACCCATCTTGCTTTTGAAGGACTGTTCGTCCTGTCATCTGTGGCTCCGAACTTGGTCTCTGAAATACTCATCAGTCATGAATACTCTTGGTCCTTGTGATCCAAGATTAACTGGGTTGAATATATGCAGGAGTTTCATCTTTTCTTCCCGTGTATGCAACTATGCATTGCTGCTGTGCTTAATTTCTGGAAGATATAGTCCTCCCCAAGGTTGTAAAACTGTGTCCAGGGATTTCTTGTTGCTGTTTAGCATGATGCCCAAATATACCTTCTTTGTGTTGGTTACAGGACAATTCTTACTAGACCCTTTTAAAAAAAGGTGAAATAGCCTTTTTTAATTAATTTCTTAGGTCTTCTTTCCCTTCACTTCCTTATTCCTTTATATTTCTTCACCATTTCATTCCTCAAAATTTCATAGTGCTATACAGTTTCTAACAGAAAGCAAGCTGGAGGAGGAGGCATTACTCTTGTTAACTAATTTGTTAAACCAGCAAACTAAACCAGTACTATAGTTGCAGGCATAGATGAAAAACTCATTTGATAGATGCACCTTAACAAAATCTAGATTGTCAAACGAACCCCAGTAAGTAAAGCTTAATTTGAATGCCACTTCACTAGCATATAACCTAATTAGAGTTTTAAATAATCAGAGCAATAAAATAGCCGCCATATCAAAACTCAACAAAGTTCACCACACCCCAGAAATCAATGCCAAACAAAGGTAGGAACCTTAGACAGCAAACAATAAAGTTATTTCCTCTGATCTCATCCTTAGAAAACTTCTCTCACAGTTCCAAATCCAATTAATCATGCAACCAGTAACATGCCATGTGAATGAATTTATCCAAACCGCTTTTAAGTTCAAAACAATCATAATCCGATAAAAAAAGAGTGATAAATAAACACGTTTCAATCCATTAAAAAACTATCCTAATTCGATCAATTGCTCAACCGAAACAAAGTGAACAGACAAAAAATACCTTCATGCCTTGACTGCAAAGTTCTGCAGCTTATCACAGTGAGGAGTAGGCAGATTCCTATTCCAACTCCGTCTCTGCATCTCCACCTGACAGTATCTCCGAAGCATACTCCTGTAATCCTTTATCACACTTTCCTCAACCGCCACACGACCATCACTTCCCATCGGATAATTTGCATCAAACGCCTGCGATTTCACGAAGAACTGTACCCCGTGCAGCTCAGTCGTTTTTGGAATCTGGTAGTTGTAGTGCTTGTGCAAGGAATACTCAGGCTCAGAAAACGGCAAGTACGCGAGCAGAACAATAATCAAAAACGGCAAAAGCTGAATCAGAAGCATAACATTGTGATGCCTCCCTCCTGATCCAGCATTAACCTCAGGCCTATGGGGATTCCCCATGCCGCGGGGCCTGAAAACGTGGTTCCTCCCAAACACATCGGAGTGTCCGAAGAAAGCCCTAAATATCTCGTCGGGATCGAACTCGTCTTCGAAGAAATCGCGCGCCGTGGTTGACGTCGTCGTTCTTCTCCTCCTCCGCCGGAAAGTGTTCACCTCGCCTTGGTCGAAATCATCGACGGTTCCGGTCTGATCATACATCCTTCTAGAACCGTCGTCACTCAAACACTTGAAAGCCTTGGAGACCTTCTTGAACGCGTCTTCTGAGCCTGGCGCTTTGTTCTTATCGGGATGAACCTTCAGCGAGAGCTTCCGATACGCTTTCCGAATCTCTTCGACGGAGCAACTCTTCTCCAATCCAAGAATCGCGTAGTAGTCGCTCTTCCCTTTAATTTCCCTAATCAACTGAACGTTCTCCTCCGTGTAACTCGCTTGACTCCTCTCCCCGTTCAAACCTTCGCGCCGAGAAGAAGTACCGCTGGACGGCGCGCCATGAGCGGCACCGGCGGAGGACTGAGAATCGAGGCGCTCGCACTTTTGCAGCAATGATTGAATCGGCAAATCGCCGTTGAGTCGCTGAGCGATTTTGATGAATTTGACGGCGCGGTCTTTGTTTCCCGACGCGATTGCTTCCTCAGCGATCCGAACGCAGCGCAATGCTTCGTCCTTGTTACCTTCCATGGCGGAAACAGCTACTTCCCTAACTAACTCGGAATTTGAGTGGAGCAGTGACACATGGTCAATGAAATTGGTTCAGCAAAACCTAATTAGAATAAATTATGGAAGAGGAGAATTAAACGTTGCTGTGATGTGAATTTTGTAGTGAGCAATAATAAACACGAATGCGAATGGGAAGTGAAGGGAGAAACTAGTTGTACCAAAACTTTTTTGTTCAAGAACTTTCCGTTTCGAACTGGTAAGTCATTTATATTGTCTCACTGGAAATGCATTTCCAATTTTATTTTTTTTAAATCCTTCTAACGTGTATTAATTATACGATTAAGTATTGTTAATTTTATCTTAAATGATTAAAATATAATAAGTGAAATTGTATTTAACTATTGTAAGTCAAACCGATCAACATTGACCCATAACAAAACTAATCAATCAATCAACATTAGTTAATTTATTTTTATTATATCTAACAACAAAAGATTCACAATAATTATATAAATAACACAGATTCTAAATAATCAAATATTCTATCATCTTGTACTAAATATTGAGTGTTGACTGCCGAAATTTTGATTTGAGTGTCATAGTGTTTTTTTTAAGTACTATCCGAGTCCGAAGTTCACAGACTATCCGAGTCCGAAGTTCACTGAGAGGAGGAAAGCAAAATTACAAGAGTTCATCCTAGAAAAAGGAGTGAGGTGCAGATGATTGTATATAATTAATAATATATGATTGAAGATATTGACAAGTCTGATTTCGTGTGATTAACATGTTACAAATTTGCTTACAATCATATACTATTAATTGAAATAATAAGGTTTCACCCTGAAGTGGAAGAACACCCACCAATGTGGCCCATCTACATGACCAGAAAAATTATTAAAGCTTAACCAGTCACTCTGAATTTTAGTTTGGTTTTGTGGGTGTGGCGTTAAGGGCTACATGGCAAGTTATAGTAGCTTTGTTTGTCGGTTGGGCGTTCTATGATTGGTTTGCAGCAGTGTCTCATAATGATTTCATTTTTGTGGTCCTATCTGAAGGAATTTTTGTACATATTGTGGGTAAATCAACCATCGACTCAGTTAATTTTATGAATCGTGTTGTCGCTTGCATTGGAGAGGAAAGGGATTGGCATCTTAAAGAGCACATGGACAAAATTTTATCAGAACAGTTCTTATAAAGTTATCATCATATTTACATTAACATACACTCGTCAGAAAAGATCGGTCTTTCAGGATTTTGGGTGCGAAAATTCAGAATAAATGTTTGTTAGTTTTCTTCATCAGAATCGAAAGACTGTCTTTTCCTTACAGATTGTATGGCATCCATGCGGTTATCATCTTTGGAATTAAACATAACAGTACAAGACTTGACTTTAGGAACACTAAGAGAACGAAGAGGTGGTGTACCCGTCCCCTTGTTTATTTCTCTGAGCACAGAACGAGCTGTTGCAGCAGCTGCAGCATCTGCCATTGCTGAAGCGACTCTTGAATCACTTGGAAGCTCGTTACCTGACCCACTTTGTCCAACTGTTTGTCCTTGTGTCTTGGTGAGGTTCTTAGAAACATCAGGTGATTGATTTGAACCTGATTTTGGCTTGGTTCCAACCGCAGCTTCAGCAACTGTTGCTTTAGCTTTTGCTGCTTCATATTTCTGAATATCATAAATGAGCTCTTTCTGCAGCTGCTTATCAGCAACCAATATGTCATCAATCTCATTCTTGTAGTCCTTTAGAATAATGCGGAGGCACTCCATGAGAGAACCTATGAGGGGACTATTCTTGGTTTCCAATAGACGTTTCAATTCTATGAAGATGGGGACTGTGTTTTGGATAAGGCCCTTCTTCACTGCCTGAGTTATAGCCTTTCCTCTAGCTGCAGATCCACTGTCTCCTTCTTCTTCTATATCTGCTGACTCAGATGATGCCCGAGTAGAAGGAATGCGTATCTCTTTACAGCCCAGAATTTGAAAAGCATCCTGATACCACAATTAATGTTTAGAATTAGAACACAGATTACACATGAAATAAGACAATAGTAAAGGCACTGATGTCTTCCTTCGTATTAATGAAAACCTGGTGACCATAGCTGCTACATATTAATACCTGTAGAACAGACTGTGCAGTTGCATCTTCTATATTGAGCATACCATCAGAAGCTGAAGCTAGAATTTCGGCACATAACTTGGCAAAGGTTGCTAGAAGATGCTCGGGAGCCATTTGTTTTAGTAAAGAGACATAAATATGCATCCTTTTGGACCTTGACTCTTCATCAGTACCCCTGTAAAAAGAACAATACAGACTTATATCAGTATATAATCTGAAATAAATAGTTGTCTTGCCAATTGCTGATTTCGGGTTCTATTACCTGATGGAAAAACTTTTACTTTCCTTTCGTGACCCATGGGACTCACGATGTCCATTATGGGCATGACAGTCGTTCAGTACAAAAACAGCCTCAACAAAACTATTATATGCTAAAAGTGGAGACTTGACTGTTGAAAGAAACATGACAGTTAAAGCCCAATGACAAACATATTCATCATTTTATATAACCATCAAGATAAAGCTTCTTACCTTTCAAAATATTTCCAAAGAGAAAATCCGCTAGCTGTCTTATCTTTTCTGATTCGTCAACAAGTGACAAAAGGAACCGAAGAAATAGCACTCCTCTCCATTTCACATAGTCCCTCTAGATAAAAAGAAAAAATATGTTTAGCAAATAAATAACACAATTATTCCCCTTTTCCTTTCAGAACAGATAAATGAAAACAAGCTGTAAAATAGATTCAGCTGACTCATAAAAAGTACCTGCAATAATCTGGATAGCAATATGAACGTTTGCCTTCTCACGAGTTCACAAGGATCTAAGAGACACCTTGTGATCTTTGTAATGTAACTGATAACTTCCATGAAGAAAAGTCAGAGAATAACAAAAATAATATTTACAGACGTTGAACATATATATTTTAAAAATATTGGACTTCTCCCCTGCACAAAACAAAAATTACTCCTTTGCGTATTATACAGTCTGCTACGTGTTTACCAATATGAAAAAGAATACAACATTATTTCATTACAATATTATACCCTTTCAAATTCGAAGTCACTTAAATGCAGTATAAACGAGGCTTACCAATCAACAAGTGCGGTGTACCGGACACAAAAATCTGCCATCATGACCACAATGTTGTTGCGAAGGGCTGCGGATTTGCTCTTTTCAAGCTCCTACACATGTATTTTGTAACAGAATATATATCGATAAGTGAGACAAAATATAATAGTCAATGAGGCATAACATAAACATCAATGCGACGGGATCAACCTGTACAAAGAGAGGAATATAATTCTTAGCTAGCTTCGCATCAGCGAGGCAAAGCTTGCCCATGGTTAGCCACCCTTGAATATAAAAAGAAGGAGCTTCGTGTTGAAAAGAAGTAGAAGGGCCGGGTAGGTTATTTAATTTAGGACCAGAACTCCCAGAAGTAATGATGGTATGCAGTAGAGGAACTACATTGCTCATATCAGCAGATGGGCAAACAATAACTAACGACCCAACTGTATAAATCGCTGTAACTGCTTTAGACAATGCCTTGGAGATTGCTACTGATTTCCTTCCTTTCCTGCTCCCACTTCGAGGAGGAGTGAAGAAGCTTCCTTCCGCATTTTTTTCTGAATTACCTGAAATGAACTTTTCTATTATTCTAGAAGCCCTGCAGAGAACTTGGTGGATCCATTTCAAGACTAATGATTCTCCCTCTTCGAGATTTGAAGCTTTCCGCTTGCATAATGTTTTTAGTGCTTTTAAGTGAGCGTCAACCTATCGAGCAAAAGTAACAATTCAATATGGTATACTTTTAACCATATGTATTATATAGCGTCAACCTCAACCATTATCATTCTGTTCAGCCTCCGCACCTCTATTTAACTTGTCCATCTTTCTGTCCAGATTTATTAACTCCCTTACCAGCTAATTTTTTTAATGAAAATAGTAGTTCCATTTACTATTAATAAAAAATCTATTATGCCAGCACTGTTTGAAATGCAAATAAGATAGCTTGGCTAATTGCTTAAGAAACTAAGATAATCATGGAACTAATATTTCTTTATTAAATGATGATGCTGTATAAAGAGTGTTAAGTTTTTTTAATTGTGGGGGCACGAGTGTAAGTAGAACAGAGATAGGACATGAAAATTGAACTGAGAGAATGATATTTACACAGCTTAAGACCATGCAGAAGTGTTAGTTTCAAGGCAACCTTCAGTCCAGTCTAGTCCACAAGAAATCAGCGTCATAGGCAGAATTCATACCAAAATATTAGAAGTACTGAGAAATTACAATATATGATGCAAAGGATGATAATAAGATATAGAAGCATCCCAGGGAATTCCTTAAGAAATTTTAAATCTGGTGGATAAAAAATGTCTTGCTTAACAATGGTAGAATATCACACATTCACACCATCCAGATAGTCATTTTAAAATGATACAAGAAGCAAATTTTTAGAAGCCAGTATCGAATTCAATCACTAATACCATGTAATGATTACCTCTGTTGAATGCATGTTGAATGCTTGAACTCGTTTGAGCAAGTTATGAGCCAAATCAGCTGCAGGTTCAGGGGGCAGCTCCACAGAAACATTAGAAATTGTTTGTAAGAGGAAAACTCGGTCACTAGCCCAGGCAACAGTATTGCATTCGGTGCTTTCTTCTTCAGATGCATTTTTTTGTACAATTGGGCTTTTGAACTCACCGCTCACTTCATGTTTATCAAGAAGCTGCCAATGATGATGAAGAAACTCCCAGTCTACTGCTTTTGAAAGGAATGTTGACACCTCTGACAAAAGAAACCAAGCACCTGGCGGGGCAGTCCACTTTTCTATAGGCATGGAGTGACTCAGCCAGATAGACTCCGATGCCCTGATTATATTTTGCAGTGCAATAACAATTTTCTGATTCATCTGTCTCTTTTTGCCAAGATTTGTGCAAATTTTCTTCACCCAAGGGCTCACCTCCCCATTGCAAACCTCTCTTAGGAGATACAGAATTCCTTCGGGAAATAGCATCTCCATCTCACTGTCTATACCTTTTCCTTTCATCTTTCTATTAGAAGATGCAGTATATGAAGAAGTAGCAGATGCAGCTCTAGATATCCGGTCCAAAACAAGTTCTTGAAACATGTTCTCACATTCTTCTTGGATGCTTGATTCATTGTCAGTTATCAGACGGGGAACTGAATGTAGCCACTCAGTCATTACTGTTTCAGCGGAGAATGTTCTGAAAGCCTACATTTTATTAAATAAATGTCATAAATTAATTATCAGTTTTTACATATTAGCAAAAAGAAAACAAGAAAAACATTTTAGGGGACATGAGAGAGAGATACAGAACTTATCACATTTACTAAGATAGTAGAAATAAATTTTCAAACATACAATTCTCCAAAACATTTCAGGCAGAGTCTAATAAAAACACTGGGCAAGCCAAGCAACTATCCAATACATACTTAAGAGTTTGACATAAGTACTTCATTCAGAAAAAAAAATATAGTCTGAGTATTTATTCAGCCATGTGGAGCATACTTATCACACTAGACTGATATTACTTTACGCTCTCTCCATGGATTCCATAAATAGCATTGTTTCCTTAAAAACGAAACTCAATTTTATCTATTCAACCTAAAGGCAGAAATAGTTAATAGTGAATAAAAAATAAAAGCTGTCCAACAGATGGGCAAAGTGGGAGTTGAAAATCTCCTGCACTGTAGTCTTCTTTATAATCAAACTCATTCAAGGAAAACTAGATGACAACAACACAGAAGCACCAAACAAATCCTACAGTCCTCGTGACAAAAGATTCTTCCACGACTACTCAAGTAAAATAAAGTCTATGCCTCTCATCAATTCTAAAATTTCATGTCATCGTCACTAAGATAGGATAAACTCTCGTGTCTGTCCAACACATTATGCCAAAAAAAAAATAGCTTATGAAAACCAAATAAACTACCTCTGAGAGAGCTGCAATGGCGGCTTTCCGCATGCTGATAAGTGGATCCGAACAAGCCATGCCCATTGTCTTGAGCACCACTTCATCAATTGCACCTCCAAGAAGAGAAGTCAACTTAGTAACTAAAAGCAGTGCAGCTTTCCTCACAGCTGCCTTATCATCCATACACCTTCTCCTCAGCATATCATTCATTGTACCCTCAACATTCTCATCACCAACCTTTTCAAACCCCAAAAACTCCTTCAAAACAACACTAGTCCTTTCACCACGGGACAACAAACCCACAAGCTGCGCCAGGCTCGACAAAGCCCGCGCCCGAATCGCGCCACTCACATCAGAACACCTCTTCACCAACGCCTCCAAGCACCAAATTCCCCACGCCTCACTCCCTTCACACTCCAAACCCAACGGGTCCTTCAACGAAGTCACCAAATTCAGTATAAGATCAACCCCCAAAAGCCGAAGATTCGCTTTCCCCTGAGTCATCTGCACCACATACTTCACAAACGCAATCTGATCCTCAACTTCCACCACCCTCACAACCTCCATGATGGAGTCCACAGCCAAGGCTCTAGGCTCGGCCTTCTCCGGCGCCTTCTTCACCAAATACCTTGGAAAATTAACCAGCGCCTTCTTAACCCCATCGCATCGGTCACCGAGACTCGTCACAAACCCCAGAGCAAAGCTCCGCGCCTGTGACTTCACCGTGAGAACAAGCGGACAGAGCGATTTCAATACCTCGGCAGCAGTGTTGGAAGGTTCGCCATGCTCAGGCTTGAGAATTTCCCTCAGAACGCGAGAACACAGGTTGAGCAAGCTGCTAAACTGCGCCGTGTTCCCGCACGCGTCGAGCGCGGTGACGGGGATTTCGGCTATGGTTTGGATAAGCGACCGGAGAGTTTCCGGAAAACGGTCCAGATGGATAAAGTCCATTACCCGTACTAGCTTCTCCAGCACGCGGAGGAGCAACTTGGGATTGTGTTGCGAAATGGCGTCCGTCGAATCGTCGTCGTTTTGGGGATTTTTGGCACGGCCCCGGCCGGCACGCTTTCTCTTGCGGTTTTGCGAGGCTTCTTGGGCCGGGCCTGGGTTGGAGTGGGCTTTGCACGAGCGGCGGAGGGCGCGGAGGAAGGAGAGGAAGGAGATGGGAGTGAAGAGGGTGAAAACGGGGGCGTTTGGGGCGAGGAGAAGCGAGAGGAAGACATCGGAAGCGAGGAGAGAATGGTGGGAAGGGGAAGAATCCATTGCGGAAGCAATTGGAGCGATGAGAGCAGAGGGAGAGAGATTCTTCGATGGAAGCTCATCGTAGAGGCTCTCCGATAGAGAATTGTTGAGGAGAATTTGAAGATCCTTTAGGGTTTGTTCTGAGAGCGGTGGTTGTTCATGGTTTCCACGGAAATCCTCTATCTCGGAGATTACACGCGCCATCGTTTCCTCCATTTCCATCTTCGTGCTGCGTCTTCCTCCACCGACTGCACGATCTGTTCAAATTCTATTCCCGCTCAAAATATGTGTTTTCAATTTTGGGCCTGTTTCTCCATGGGCCCAACAATGACAGGCCCAACTCAAAAATGGAAATGATGTTTCTCCCTACATACCAGCAAACGACTTCCTGCACCCCATCATTCTCGAAAAAGACTATTTTAACCCTTTTAAAAATGACTTTCAAATTAATCTTTTCGAAACATATTTTATAAATTTTGAATTCACTATTTTGAAAATTAAAAAAAATATATTATGGAAATAACATTTTGGAATGGTTTTTTTCTTTATGGATTTTCTATTCTGAAAACATACTTATCTTTTGCTTAGGGATCCCTTATTCTAGAATTATCCAAAAATTATCAAGGATAATTTTGGTATTACAAAGAAGGTACGGGTGTATGGAAAAAAAGGTAGGGGTGCAGGAAGAAATATACCCAAATGGGAAAGATAAAGCGCATGAAGAGAAGGGGTTTTTGGTAATTGTGGAAGGTGGAAACCAGAAACCCTGGACTATATATAGCAGCTGCGTCCTCAGCTTCACTCCCTCTGCAGTCTCGCGTCGCTCCGCACCAGTTATCATCGCAAAGAACCCTTCATTCGTCGGAGCGATCCGAGAGAAATTCTGTGAACATGTTGGTTTACCAGGACCTCCTCACAGGTAAACTAAACATGCTTTAATTTCTAGTTTTGATTTTGCTTTTACGTTTAGATCTGTGGATTTGATTTTGATGTTAACGTATTGAACTTTTTTGGATCACTGGATCTGGATGATTTTTTCGGTTTGAATTGATTGATAGCACTGTGAAATCCGATTTTTTTATTTTTTTATTTTAATTGCCTTTAAAGTTTGTATATAAAATTCTGATTTGAAAGTTTGGGAAAAACCTGTTAGTCAGTGATTGTAATTTGAAGGTTTGTTTTTATATGTGATTCTTATTTTTTTTTATTTTTAATTTAATATAAATTTTTCATACCTTCTGTTTATTGTGTAGTAGTTGAATGCATGGATTGACCACGTTACCTATGTTCTGTAGGTGATGAGCTTCTCTCTGATTCCTTCCGCTACACTGAAATTGAGAATGGAATGTTGTGGGAAGTTGAGGGAAAGGTTAGTCGAATGTTGTGCTTTTATGCAGATTTATGTTTCGAATGCAATTTTTTCACATTTATTATGTTGGGGGTGCAGATTTATCATGCAGGTTTTTCATGATTCGTTTTATGTTGCGCGTGCAATTTTTTCGCATTTATTACGTGTTTTTCAGAAGCTAATAGTCTTCTTGCTTATATAATAAGCTAAAATATTCCAAGTTCAATACATCATGCCATTTTTTCACATATGTTATGTGCTTTTCAGAAGCAAATAATTTTATTGTTTTTATATGTCAAACATATTACATGTTTTTTATGCAATTTTCTTTCAAAGTCAAATACAATATTCCGAGGAAAAAACTTTTACCATTTTGGGTTCCGTGTTGCGGATGCTTCTCAAATTACTTATGTTTGATACCTTCATTTTCAGCAAACTTCCGAAACTTTTTTGTTATTTATCATTTTGTTTGTATTCTTTTTTGTGATACTTTGTTTTCTAATCTAAGTTAAATCTATATTCTTTTGGTATTTTTGATGTGCAGTGGGTTGTTCAAGGAGCAGTTGAAGTAAACACTGGAGCAAACCCTTCTGCTGAAGGTGGTGATGAGGAGGGTGTTGATGACCAGGCCGTCAAAGTTGTTGATATTGTTGACACCTTTAGACTCCAGGTTTGGCAAACCTTATACCTCTTGTATAATTTATATGACTGTCATTTGTTAGATGATGTTAATAATACAGGTTTGTTCATCTCTGTAGGAACAACCTACTTTTGACAAGAAAGCATTTGTTACCTACATGAAAAGATTTATCAAGAATTTGACTGCCAAACTTGAAGGAGAGCAACTGGAGTCATTTAAAAAACACATTGAGGGGGCAACCAAATACCTTCTCCCTAAGCTTAAAGATTCTCAATTGTAAGTATTACCTTCAGTGAAATGGAGTTCGGTTTGTTGTTTTTTATTAAATTCTTGTTGCTAGTGCTTAAGAAATTATTGTAAATGTTGCAGTTTTGTTGGGGAGAGCATGCATGATGATGGTTGCTTGGTCTTAGCCTACTACAAGGACGGTGCCACTGATCCTACATTTCTGTACTTTGCATATGCCTTGAAGGAGGTTAAGTGCTAAGTGGCTCGATATACAAGGCTTATTTACCATCAGTTTATCTTCTTTTTTTTTTCAAGTTACTTGGAACTTTTGCCTTGGTAATTTTGATTTAATGACTAGACATTTGGTACTTCATTATATTTTCTATCAAATTTAATTATTATGGATTGTAGTTTCATTAATTTATGAATTTTGATGTTTGATTTTGAGTGGGAAGGACTGTTTTGGAAGTAATAAATTATCTCCAATTTATATCTTTATTTAAATTTGTAATTACGCATTGCATCATTTTTCAAAAGCTAACCAAATATAGTAGTTGTTACGATACATAAAAATTTTAAGGTATAAAAAATTATTCGTGTTTTGGTATTTAGTATTAGTGTGTTTTAAATGGGGGACAAAATGATCGAAAACAAAATTTGAAATTTGAATTAAAAATTAAAGTATTTTAACACTAATAATTTTTAGTTACGTAAAACTATTTATATTTATGTTTTTCTCTTGTTCTCCTCTTGATTAATGGCATTGATAGTGTATCAACGTTTTGTTGCCTTAATAAGTAATTGGGCTTTGGATCCATTTTGAAAACGAGAAATACACTCTTGTAATCTTTTGTAACTAAGTTTACGACTTTACTTAAACTTGAGAGAAAATTTCACTTGTACTTAAACTTGAGAGAAAATTTCACTTGCTCCTGTTTTCAAATGTACTAAATTATGGAAATCCATACTCTTTTCCACAATTCTTTACTAAACCAAGAACAGTAAATCACTTTCTAAACAGATTTTGTTTATAGCAGATCTCTCTAAAGCCATTTGTCGTTCCATCATGATTACCTTTCAGAATAAACATAAATTTATCTTCTTGTCCTTCTCCCACTCAAACCATTCTCTTCTTCACTTGAATTCCCAACTCCACTATGACATTTCCCAAAATAACATATATTAAACAACCTTGGGAATCTGACTTTTCATAGTTATCCACCCAAACATTTTCTCACAACTTGATTTTTTCACGAGACCCTACTACTCATTCCATATTAGAATCAAACCAATTGATATCTTGTTCATCCTTTATTTAAGTCACATCACCATCTAGATACATGCCTTAAGGTTGTAGGATCAAATAGATTCCTCCATGAGCCATATTTAGAGACAAGAATATTTTTCCATAAATCATTCTCAAAAGACCCAAGTCTCCATTTCCATTTGTCAAGTAGGACTTTGTTGAAAGAATCTAATTGCTTGGGGTCTAACCCTCCCTCCACCTTAGGTTTGCATATACTATCCCATTTAATCCAAGCATTTTTCTTGTCCTCAGAATCCCAACCCCACAAAAAATTGCGTTGAAGCTTTGTAATCTTTTTGCAAATAGAGGATGAGACTTTGAAGAACGAAAGATAATACAAAGGAATAGTGTTCAACACCGAACGAATCAAGGAGACAGGAGCTGCAAAGGATAGATTTTTACCTTTTCAGGTTGATAGCCTTTTTTTCACCTTTGTAATCACCGGGTCCCAAAATTCAGCTTTCGAAGGGTTTCCCCCAATAGACAATCCAAGATAAACAAACGGTAAATTCATAATGCTGCAGCGGAGTACCTCATATAACATTTCTAACATATTTGTATCCACTCCAATGGCCTCGATTTTACTCTTAAAGAAATTAATTCTGAGCCCAGATCAAATTTTAAAAAAATCAAAGCATAGCTTTAACAACAGGAGTATTTTGGATACTCGGATCGCACTTGATCAACGTGTCATCTACGAACTAAAGAAGATTCGACTCCTCTTTTTTTGCGCTGACTTTCAAACCAAAGAACAACCCCTTTCTAGCAGCTTGATTTACTAAACTTGAGAGACCTTGGGCAATAATAAGAAATAGAAACGGTGCAATTGGGTCCCCTTGTCTGAGACCTCTAGTCGATTTGATTTCCTTAGTTGAGCTTCCATTAACTAAGATAGAGATGGAAGAGGATTCCAAACACTCTTTGATCCAGTACACCCATTTATTGCAAAATTTCATCCTAGTCATCATGTAATACATGAAATTCTAAGTGACAAAGTCATATGCTTTTTTGAAGTCAATCTTTATAGTCATCCAACTCATTTTTTTTCCTCTTCAATTCATCCACGACCTCATTAGCAACTAAAACACTATCTAACAAACCTCTTTGGGATGAAAAAGCTTATTGCGAGGAGTCAATCACATTCTTCGACACTTTCTTGATTTTGATAGGCAAAATCTTATAAATAACCTTGTAGATGCTTCTAACCAAAGAAATGGGTCTATACTCATCCAGAGATTGAGGGTTGGAATATTTGGGAATGAGAGAGATGAAAGAAGCGTTACAACCTTTAGAGAAACAACCGTGGGCATGGAAATCTTGGATTGCCTTGACAAAATCCTTATTAATGAAATGCCAAAAGTGCTTGATGAAACTAAAACTTAACCCATCCGGTCCAGGGCTTTTGTCACTCCCACACTCCCATACATCTTCCTTGATTTCTAGTTCCTCGAAAGGTGCAATCAGCATGCAATTCTCATCTTCTGTTATCTTTTGAAACGAAACATTATCCAACCTTACCCCAAAATCGTCGATTAACATCCTGTTAGAGAAAAACTTTAGAACTTCAATTTTTACAAAGCTTGGTTCTTCCATCCATTTATCCTAGCAAACACCCCATGAATACCACTTTTCCTTCTTCTCCATCTTATCATAGTGATAGCTGTCGTTTTGCTGTCAAATTAGTATGATTCTAGCGTAGACTTGTCTAACACTAGAGAGATGATAGTATAATTGTGGACAAATGTCCCCAAGTCGTCTCCCAACGAATCCAATAGTA
>Ga0123342_1001241_pt1 | contig 42856 bp, 24 predicted proteins | sample Turbeawhitnodule_FD_89960 | JGI IMG/M metagenome (GOLD analysis project Ga0123342, IMG submission 89960) | Root nodule microbial communities of legume samples collected from Mexico - Turtle bean Mexico white nodule | ecosystem: Host-associated > Plants > Roots > Nodule | place: Mexico: Nepantla...
TAATAATTTAAATTACATAGATAAGATAGATAAGACATTAAGTAGTGAAAAGATGAAGAAAATTTGAATATCAGACTAATAAAGTAGCTACGACAAATCGTTCTGCCGTGAAAGATAAAATGAATATTTCAGTATGATTATGATGAATCTAGTATTAATCTTTAGTGAAACATGTTTATTATTCTTTAGTGAAACATGTTTATTATAGATACTTCAGAATATAGTTTGGACTAGTGCGACTGGTAAATATGGAGCTTTACAAAATTGATTATTTTTTATTTTTTTAATTAAATAAAATTTATTTTTATTCTTTTTCTCTTTTGTCTGTCTTCTTTTTCTATTGTTTTTTAGCACAGAAAATAATGATATAATGAAGTTGTTTGAGAAAATAAATGGTTGGCGTTTTGGTGTAACGAACCTGGTTGAGCATGAGCTTGAAGAAGTAGAACAGCTAAAACAGCAACGTAGAAAGTCATCAACATTGACTTAGATGACCTAGTCAACGTGTGAGCTTTTGAGGTAATTACAAACACTTTTTAGGTTTAATTTCTGTTTCCGTGTTTAACTCTGCAATCTGCATCATACAAATAATACTACTTAATTCACCCATCAATCAACCAAAATTCAAATAAAATCTGTAATTTAATTATTTTAAAAAAACAGCTAGCATAAAAGGCTGAATATTATCACAAAAACTGCAATGATTGAGCAGCATCACTTCCAGGAATATATACAAAAGAGACCAATAACAAACACTTTGTTGTAATTCATCTTAACTTTTATAAATAAACACCTCAAATTTTAATACTTTCCTAATTAATCTTTAAAAAAATCATTTTTCATGAATGATTTTTTCTAACACATCTGAGTTAAATCATTTAAATTAAATCTTAATAATTTATTATTTTTTCTTCTTCTTTTTGTTACAATCATCATTATATATTAAATAGAAAAATTAAGAAAATAACAAAAGAAAATAACAAGTTGGCACGACTTCAATAACGATTTATGCATATGAAGTCGTGTCGAATTGACACGACTTACCTAAATTTGTAATTTTTTTAAATGGATCCTATTTTGATAAGAAAAAAAAAATAACCCATGGTCAAAAACTATATATATATATATCCAAATATATTAACATACTGTAAAGCAGAAGCAGTGAATCTTATTCTCAACTTGTAACTTTTTTGGTCTCATATGTTACTGACATGACAGAAGTAGTTAAGATTGGATATGTGAAGCTAAGGTGATAATTACCTTGGTCAAACTCACAAGTACTTTCTGATTAATAACAGTAATTTGAAGATTATGACTATAGCATATAAAAAGATATTAGAAAAGAAACATAAAAGAGAGAAACACACCGTGCAATTGCTTGGGAAGGTGTTTCTGCTGCTGCTACTGTGATATCTCTTCAAGGTAGGTTTTTGGTGGATGAATGGAGATGGATAGTAGTTTATAATATGCTTATGATGAAAACTTTTTGACATGGCAAGGTTTGTCCTTTACAGTACAAGACAATGTGGAATAGTTACAGTGCTAAAAGTCATAAAAAGTATTTGACTTGTCCTTGTAGAAGACAATGTGGAATAGTTGCAGTGGTAGAAACAAAAACATTGACATGTACTCTCAAATACAAAACAAAAACTAACCTTTCTTTCTTTCTTTCCTTCCAACTTCCACAACCACACATAACCACTTATAATTATTATTGGAAAAAAAAAATACTGTAACTCACAAATGAAAAAATTGAGAAAGAGATTCTAATATATTACTTGTTTCTAGAAGATGATGTTGCTTCATGGAGGATTTTTTTTTAAGGGAAAAATAAATTAAATTTGCTAACATTCTAAACACCACAAAGTTCTTATAAAATATTCCAGAAAAAGCACTATCTTCGTTATCTTACTACTTTCACAAAAGCTAGGAACTAAACTCTTTTTTTGGATTTTCGTATAGTACTAGGAAACTTGGTTTTGAGGTTTTGTATAAGGGTTAGAACACCCTGAAATGTCTCTTTTTATTTTATTTATTCTTTACTGATAAAAAAAACTAAATTCTGAAAAAAAAAACAAATTCCATAATACACATAAAAACAGTTTTACTTATACAGGTACTTGTATTATATCTTCCCACACATAGTGCTTCAATTGATATGTATTACCAACAAAAACCTTGTACTTTACATAGTTGTTAGTTGGTTACTGAAACATTAAAATAAATTGATTGTTATTTTTATAAGAAAGAAGATGCTAACAAATTTGAATATTTCATTAATCTTTGTTGATCGATTCTATTAAAAAATGGAGTCTGAAAATCCCCTCATTTTATAGTTTCAATTTCACACTAATTTATATATATAAATCCTGAACCCTAGATAATAATGATAATTATTAATCATAGTTTTACGTAGAAACTCATAATAATGATAATTAATCATAGTATTTGTTTTATTTTTTATTTTCACGATACACATAATTTGGTAAGGTTTATATTAAAAGTATATTACATTAAGAATATTGCTTCAAATTATTAAATGTAAATGCTTGAAGAATGAACATTAATACTCGCTAATTAAATGTGCAGTAATATAAATCTTCTACACGTTAACGCGTAGATATGCCGTAAATTTAACGATGTACACGTATATAGCTGGTCACAAACTAATTAATTCAAATTTTACAAACTTTCTAAATTATTTCTATATTACAAATGCATTAAATAGAAGAAAAATGACGAAAAGGGCCTCCTTTAAAAATAGAAAGAATAAGGGAATGTGTGGTGTAAGGTTAGGAGAGAATTAGGAAATTAAAAAAATTAAAAAGGACAAAACAGACATTTTACATTTCATACGAATGAGATTTTTTCCGTACATATAAGCTCGTCACTGATTTTACATATCAAAATAATTATTTTAGATATTAAAATAATTATTCACTATATTAACTAATTAGATATTATTTTTTAAAATAATTTTTATTATTAATAAAATTTATAAAGTAATTGTTAATTATCAATGTTTTAGTTATTAATTACTTATTTTAGATATCAAAATAATTAGTCATTATATTAGTTAAATTAAATATAATTTTTTAAAATAGTTTCTATTATTAATAAAAATTTATAAAATAGTTATTAATTATCAAAGTTTTAACTACTAACTACTTATGTTCTAAATTAGTCTCTATTAATCATTTAGAGACTAATTTAGAATATAAAATATTATTAACTAAAATTTTGGTAACTAATTTAGATATCAATTTAAAAATTAATTTATAATATTTTATTAATAATAGAAACAACATTAGATATCAATAATTTTTTTTTCTAAATTAGTATTTAATTTAATTAATATAGTAAATACTTATTTTTAGTTTCTAAATTTAATTATTATTTAATTAATTTTTGTAGTGTATATTTTAAATTTTAAAATTTGAAATATTTTTTTTAGTTTGAAAATATCTTTTAAACTCTAAAATTTGAAAAACAAAAGTATATTATTGTATTTTTCTTTTAAAATTTAAAAAATACATTTTGAATTTTAAAATTTAGAATATAATCGTTCAAAATGTCTATAATATTATATAATTTTAAAATGAAAAAAAAAATCTTGTAACTTTTGTCTAAGAAAAATTTTGGAATTGAAAAATTTAAGAAAGTGAAGATAAGGAGGTGGAGAAAGAAATTTACTTTAATTTGTTTGATTATGGCAGTCTCTCAATTGCAGTCTATTTTTTAGACCAAAAAGAAATTGATATGTTTGATCGTTGATATGTAATATATTATATTATATGAAAAAGGTAATATGAAAAGGATTTCTTTACTATTATAACCATATTATAAATTTATATATAATTTAAAGAATTTTATTTACTTGATTTATATATATTTTTTTCAAAAAAATATCAATTTTAACATATTTTTTTTCTTTCATTTGTCTCATACTCACTCATGGAAATTTAAACCGTGATTTGAAGTGGACGCACAACAAACGGTTGAAAATTGATCATTTAAAGTTATTTCTATTCATATGTCCAATCAGAAATTATTGTATTTACCTTATACAAATCTATAAATATTCTTTCATAAGAAAATAATAATTAATATATATTAGATAATAATCTAGAAATAAGCATGTGAACAAACTAATAAATCGTAATTCAATTAATCATGACTAAATACCCTCAATTTAAGGTAATAATTAAGGAGCAAACACAAGCTTAAAGAGTTTTGACTCTTTTTTTTTTACTGAACTCTATTAATTCTATTAGTGTATAATATAAAGTAAACATAAAATATATCCTATTAATAAATCCTCATAGAAAGATATTTATAGTTCATAATGACTTTACCAACTTGAATAAAATTATTTTTTAAACACTATAAAAAAATCATGAAATAGAAATCAATGTTTAGAGACCAAAATAATTAGTTACAATAGAAACTAAAATAGAGACCATTTTAGAAACTAAAAAAAAATATTTGTTTCTAAATTAGTTTATATTATTGTTAAATAGTTTCTAAATTGGTATCTAATTAGCAACCAAATTTTAACTACCAATTATTTAGTTTCTAACTTTGGTAGCAAAAACCTTGGTTGCTAATTAGATACCAATTTAAAAACTATTTAACAATAATAGAAAATAATAGAAACTAGTTTAGAAACCAAATTTCTTTTTAATTTCTAAAATGATCTCTAATTTAGTTACTATTGCAACTAATTATTTTGGTTTCTACAAATGATCTTTAATTTCTATTTCATGATTTTCTTGTACTGAAAATATAGTTGTAATTTATACTAAAAAAACTTCCCTACTAAATCTTAAATTAATTATAAGTGTATGTACGTGTTAGAAGACTTGCTGCAAGTTTGATTCTGATCAAAATATTTTATTTTGTATTTCTTTTTATATCTCATTATGAACACAATATAGGAGTTCCCTTTACTTATTTAGAATATTTCATTGTGTAAATATCATAAATATTTTGATTGTATTTTCTTATTCAAATTAAAATTTCATTTTAATAATTTAATGTGAAATACCTATGAGATATGCATTTTGTTAAAGTACTTAAAATGAATTTTATTATTTACAATAGTTTCATTTAACTCAAAAAAATATTTTATTTTTTTAAAATATGTTTGTAATTTCTATAAAAAATTATTAATTATAATTTTAATGTCATTATTTTCCCAAGAATTAGTGAAGTAAAATTCTAAACTTAATTGATTTTTTTTATATAAAATATGCATACAATTTCATCTAAACTTTCTCTAAAATAAATTTTATATATATATATATATATATATATATATATATATATATATATTATGATCAGCTTAGTGTGAATGCAAATTTGATATTTATTTATAGTTGTCCACATCTTGTATTAAGTCATTGGTCCTACTTGGCAATGACATCTCAGAATTGCAGTCTCTATAATCTGCATTTTTTAGGATAAACTTGTTTGAAAACCAAACAATACTGAACTGCATATTATGATGGATAAGTTCTGAGTTACCTTCATGAAAACACATAGTACCAAGGCATGAATGACTAAGAAATTTGGCTCAGAACAAAACCAACTTAACTTTATCCTTCTAATTTATTTCCCTTTACACATATATATCCACAATTTCAGGCTTCGTTTCCTTTTCTTACACAGATTCTTGTTTGTTCATTTATTACTTTTTCTACCAATTTAATCAGAGTACTATTCTTACAATACTGACAACAAAGTTTCAACTACCTTATAAAAACTGCCTCCATCTGCAAAAATCATGACATTCACAAAGGGATGAAAACCAAACTTCTTTTTACACATTTTTTACATAAAGGGTTCAACTATTCACTGGTTTTTACTCTTTTTTTCATACCTTTTACATCTATGTTATCCTCTTTATTTTGTTTTTTGACATCCTTTTTCTATAAAATGATTCATGTGTAGGCATTGTTTTAATTGCCTTAATTGAGTATTAATCAAGTATCTAACTGCCTAACCTTTCTTCACTGTTTTCTAGTATATCTGCATCTCATACTCACCACTGCATAAGGCATCTCATGAAACATTATTTTGGTGAATAAACAAAATTTTGCAAACACTTTTTCCCCGCGAAACTAGTTAGTCATGGATCCTAAATTGTATCGGGTCCACGAACTTAATGCACTTCCAAGTTTAAACATCAACATGTGTGGTATCATAAATATCTTCCTATATAGACTGGTATGATTATAAATTCCCCAACCACTCCATAGGAATTTATGCAGTAAATGCCTCATGGTTTTCTTCTAATCACAAAACACATCCACTGTTTGATAATATCTGCTTATACCAATTATCAAATAGTGATCTCTTTCTGAAATTTCATGGATGGCAAATGGAGATGCCATTGGGCTTGGAGCTTCACCTTATGGTGTGTCCTTGTATATACCATTTCAGAATTTTCTGGAAAGTCCGTAGTTCTGGCCACAGAGAAGAACTCTATGCATCACAAACAAGAAAGGAAACTACATGATGTCTCTGGTGAGGATTTTCTTGTACTGTTCTGAGCTTGTGTAAAATTGTCCCAAAAGTTATATACTAACTAAATACTAAATAATTAGCCGTTAGCATCAAGGAGAAACATTCTGGATTTTTTTTTTCTTATTCTTCTGTTTGTAATAGCCAACATAAATGACTAAATAAATAATAAATGAAAAAAAAGGTTAAAGAAAACTACTAAATTTTTTATTATTATATCCATAAATTCTTCTCATATCAGTTTGTGTTAATTCTAGGTTCTATTTGCATTGACTGTGGGATACCAGAAAAAGCTACCTACACTGATGAGAAAACTCAGATTCCTTACACTTCAGATGCACTGTTCATTGACACTGGAACAAGCAAAAACATATCCCTCAAGCTCACTTCTGAAATATCCCAAAGAATTTTCACTACTGTGAGAAGCTTTCCTGAGGAGAAAAGGAACTGCTACAAACTACAACATCCAGAACGCAGAGATACCATTTACTTGATAAGAGCTTCTTTTATGTATGGAAACTATGATGACTTGAATAAGCTGCCACTATTTGATCTCTATGTTGGGGTTAATTTTTGGGACACTGTGATGTTTGACAATGCCACTCATGTTGTAATCAAGGAGATTTTACATGTGCCATCCATGGATGAAATATATATTTGTTTATTGAATACCGATAAGGGAACTCCTTTTATATCAGCACTGGAGATGAGGCACTTGGATCATGACAGTTACAGAACAAACTCTGCACTCTTATCCCTATATAGACGTTTTGACATTGGGTCAATAACCAATGAAATAGTGAGGTAAGTTAGATATTCATCCGTTACATATGCAAGCATTTTCACAGATGTTAAACAAGTTTAATACAAGTCATGGGTGTTGATTATTAATTCAGATTTTATTATTATTAATTCTGATTTTATTATCCTTAAACTATTTTATCGTTATTATTGCATTAATGGTCAGTTTAGGCCTATTAGTATTCATATTTTATAACTTCCAGTAACTGTAATTTTATTATATATATTATTGACTAAATCAAAAATATATGAATGAGTTTTGCAATCTTGTGCAATTACTTTCAATCAGTTTCTACAACCTCTTGCCTTGCCTTCTCTGGTTTTATGTTTTCTTCAATTAGTTCCTACAAGGGGACTCAGTTTCTATTAGTCCATATGAGAATTGATTTAGCTTTTACTGCTGTTTTTTTTAAAGGCAAAGCTTTTAATGCTGTTTGATAACATGTAGGTTTGAAGAAGATGCTTATGATCGAATATGGTATCCTTACAACTTACCAGATTCTACACTAATCAGTACTTCCTCCACCATTGACTCCGTGGACCATACTGCTTATCACCTTCCACCAGAAGCAATGAAAACTGCTGTGAGACCAACAAATGAAAATGGTTCCCTGGAATTTGAATTTGACACCGAGCATCCTACTTCAGATTCGTATGTTTACTTGCACTTTGCTGAAATCGAAAAGCTTAAGGAAAATGAAAGCAGGGTATTCGACATTACACTGAATGGACAAATTTTGTCTGAATCTGTGACTCCCAAGTATTTGCAGTCAACTACGATAGAAAGTGCACAGGCTATTAGGGGAAGTAAGCTCAAGTTCTCTATCCACAAGAAACCAAGTTCCACCCATCCTCCTATTCTAAATGCCATGGAGATTTATGTTGTTAAAGAATTCTTGCATTCACCTACAGATCAAGAAGATGGTTAGTTGTTCCTTGTCCTCTCTTTGATTTCCTTTTGTTGTTTTGCTGTTTTGTTGTTTTGTTACAGTTATAACTGTTAGAAAGGTAGTAAAAGTATAAATCACATCACAAGTTAGAAAAGTTGGTTAACGAAAATAACAGACATTGACACTCTATGCTTGTGAGAATTATAGTTAAGGCTATCACCGACATCAAATCATATTACAAGTTGTTGTCGTTGGATAAATCTTGGCGAGGAGACCCTTGTGCACCGTTGGAATACTCTTGGAATGGTATAAAGTGCAGCAATAATGGATATAAATCTCCCACAATAACTGCATTGTAAGTTCTATTTTCCAAAATTCAAATTTGCATTGATTAAAATCATGGCAGACCAACGCTTATTTGAACTGCATGCAGAAACCTAGCCTCCAGTGGATTAGATGGCCCGATAAGTGGTTCTTTTTCGCAGCTCAAATTCTTAGAATTCTTGTAAGTGTTAATATGGCAACAGATTGAGTAAATTCTGTTCCTTGCCCAAAAAGGGTTGGAAAATAGGATATTTCTTCCCTAAAGTTGTACTCAGCATTTAACATGGATTCCTTAAACAAGAATTATTAATTTACCATAATTTTAGTTTAACATAAAAACAATGCTTTGTTTCTCAGGGATTTATCAAACAATAGCTTAACAGGACCACTACCTGATTTTTCAGAGCTGCAATACTTAAAAACTCTGTAAGTTATAGAGATTTCAGTATCTGATATTTGTCAGTGTAAATAAAAAAAAAGTCATCTCACATATGCTATCTTAGCAGCAATTTATCAGGGAACAGACTCTCGGGTGAAATTCCTCCACTTCTCTTGAAAAGATCAAAGAATGGTTCCCTTATGTTAAGGTTTGTTTTGGTTTGAAATCAAGATGTTAATAAGTTTCTCACTGACCTAAGGTTCAAAGATGTGGACCTACTTTTTCTTGTAACTTCTTTGTTTTACTTTACTTCTTCAATCTCTTGAAACAAAATTGTTATGACCATAGTGTGGATCCGGATCTCTGCCGGAAAGGCCCATGTGAAAAGGCCAAAAAGAATATTGTCCCACTTGTGGCAGGCATTCTTTCAGCACTACTCTTCTTCATTGTATTGGGTTGTGTGCTGACTATCATTTGGAGGAGATACAACAGAAAACCAGGTCTGAAAATATATATAATTGTCTTACTTTCAAGCTAAACTGAGGCTCTCACAATCATTGACTTCAAAATGCAATAAACAAAGACCAAACTAAAATCTTGCATTTCAAATTATGTATTTAATAAAAAGGAAAAATGTCACATATTTAAATTACAGTATATAATAAAAATGACTTTCTGATAATAATAAATTTTGATTACTTTGTTTAGCCTCAAAGCAAGGTGTGAGATCAAACGAAGAATTTGTGCTGAAGACAAATAATAAACAGTTCTCCTACTCTGAGATAAGGACTATAACCAATAACTTTGAAAAAACAATTGGGAAGGGAGGATATGGAATTGTTTATCTTGGTTACTTAAAGGATGGCACACAAGCTGCTGTCAAAATGCTCTTGTCTAAATCTCCTGAAGGATCTCAGCAGTTTCAGACTGAGGCATGCTTCTCACCATAGAAATTTAAGATGGCATAATTTGAATTCAAAGAAATGTTATATCTAAGATTACATGCTTCCACCTATTTGCAGGCTCAACTCTTGATACGTGTGCATCATAAGAATTTAGCTTCCTTTCTTGGATACTGTAATGAAGTTGGACACACAGCCATCATTTACGAATACATGACTAATGGTAACTTGGAGGACTATCTTTCAGGTATATTAATTTGTTCTCCCGTTCATTCCATGCTTGTATTGCATAGTTACTTGATCAATGACTATACCCAAGTAAACAAGAAACTATACTCTATTTTTGTGTCTGAGTAGATGCTAAGAGAGAACCATTGAGTTGGAGACAGAGGATTCAGATAGCACTTGATGCTGCTCAAGGTTAGTGATTTGATTTGTCCATTCCTCACTTTGCTGTTACTGAAGGATACTGAGTTACTGTATTGAACCTATACTTCTAGGTATTGAGTACTTGCATCACGGCTGCAAGCCACCAATAGTCCACAGAGACATAAAGACTGCAAACATTTTACTGAATGAGAAACTGCAAGCAAAAGTAGCTGATTTTGGTTTCTCAAAACTTTTCTCAGCTGAAAATGAAAGTCATGTATCAACTATAGTTATTGGCACGGTTGGATATCTTGATCCAGAGTAAGTTTTATCAAACAAACATGGTGCCGTTTTTTTTATCTACAAGAAGGTTTTAAGTTGAACACATCTTTTTCAACCCATCTGAGTTTCCTTTTACAGATACTACATATCCAGCAGGCTGACTGAAAAAAGTGATGTTTATAGTTTTGGCATTGTGCTTTTGGAGCTAATTACTGGGCAGCCAGCTATAATAAAAGGTCATAATAACACTCACATTGTGCAATGGGTTAACCAATTTCTTGAAAGGGGAGATATACTACAAATTGTTGATCCAAAGATGCAGGGGGATTTTGACTTTGGTTCTATGTGGAAGGCCTTGGAGGCAGCAGTGGCTTGTGTGCCTTCAATCTCTATCCAAAGGCCATCAATGAATCACATTGTCGGTGAACTGAAAGAGTCCTTAAAAATGGAAGCAACCCGAGAAAAAGAAGGCATCAACTCGATTGAAATGAATGTTGTTGATCTTGAAGCTGGTTGTGGCCCAGATGCAAGATAGTGACCAAGAATGCGTTTTCTAGTTCTTTTTCCATTATTTTTAGTTTCTAATTTTTTTTTGTCAACCTCCAACTATATATAGTCTTGTGGATTTACAAGAGAATAAATCCATTATCCATCTAAAGTAAAAGGCATGCTACTGCTTAGCAAGAGAGACAAATCTGTGCAACGTATCTATAGTGTACAAAAGAGGTGTTAAAAATGTAATATGATTGGATGTGATCTATGAATATTTATTGGTTGTGAATCAAAATTCAATCCGAAAATGGAAAAAAAAAAACTTGAATTATCCAATTTATTCACCAAAAATAAAACCACCGCCAATTCATCAGTGGGAAAAACTCCAAGTCTCCAACTCATGCAGCTATCTCGTGATCAAGATTATTATGCTGCCTCCTAATCACAAATTTTCAACAACTTCTCTCACCGACCACCATAGTAAATAAAAGAAACATTGTAAACAGACACGAGACAGGAGTTTGTGACTAGAAAGCAATATCACGTGTGAGGTTAAAACGTATGATCTCAAAAAACAGGAAACTATCGAAGGATGTAACCAGTTCATGTGTTCTCATTTAATAGTCATGCCCAACTTCAATCCTCCTCCATTAGTAGGGTGATAAGGGGTCATTTCAGTTGCCATATTAGTTCGACACTTCAACTTATAAATATAATACATGCACACAAGAAGGTTATTGTTAGCAATACAAAGATGAATATGAATAGCAGAAAAGGACTTCTTGTACTCTTTGCATTTGCCTTCTTGGCATGGGGTAATGCACAAAATACCCTTGTGCCAGCAATCATAATATTTGGTGACTCAGCCGTGGATGTTGGGAATAATGATTATTTGCCTACCCTTTTCAAGGCAAACTACCCTCCTTATGGAAGGGACTTTGTCAACCATCAACCCACTGGGAGGTTCTGCAATGGGAAACTAGCCACTGATATTACTGGTGAGGAAATAATTTTAAACTTGGAACTCACTCGGCTTGGTTAGAAATAATGTTTCATTTTTGTTGAAATAACGTTTACTTTTGCAGCTGAAACACTGGGTTTTAAGAGTTTTGCACCTGCATATCTTAGCCCTCAGGCTTCAGGGAAGAATCTCCTTATTGGAGCAAACTTTGCTTCTGCAGCGTCTGGTTATGATGAAAAGGCTGCTATTTTGAATGTAAGTTGGGAATGAATAGCGTGCGCACACACTCAGGCAAACTCGCATATCTTTGAAAATTTATGTTTTTCTAATATTATTTTTTGCAGCATGCGATTCCATTGTCTCAACAGTTAAAATATTACAAGGAATATCAATGCAAGCTGGCCAAGGTTGCTGGCAGTAAAAAAGCATCGCTTATTATTAAGGATGCGCTGTACATATTGAGTGCTGGCAGCAGTGATTTTGTGCAAAACTATTACGTCAATCCTTTGATCAACAAAGCCTTCACTCCTGATCAGTATTCTGCATACCTTGTGGGTGCATTTTCAATCTTTGTTAAGGTACTTTAATTTGTTACTGTTATTCTGCAAGCTATGGCTAGTAACTGGAAAAATGAGTTATAATCTTACCAAAACAGAAAAAGACTTTTAAAGGTGCTTTGCTTTGAACATAGGACTTGTATAAATTGGGAGCTAGGAAAGTTGGAGTGACTTCACTCCCACCTCTAGGTTGCCTACCTGCTGCAAGAACTTTGTTTGGTTTCCACGAGAATGGTTGTGTCTCGAGGATCAACAATGATGCCCAAGGATTTAACAAGAAAATCAAGTCAGCTGCAGCAAATCTCCAAAAGCAACTTCCTGGTCTTAAGATTGTTGTCTTTGATATTTTCAAACCTCTTTATGACCTTGTTCAGTCCCCTTCAAAATATGGTAACCTATACTTCATTTGCTAGAATACTATCACACATGACTTTGATCTCTTGGTGTAATAGGATGCTACTTATTCTTCTATACTGTCTTTTGATGTTCAACAGGTTTTGCCGAGGCAAGAAAAGGTTGCTGTGGTACTGGAATAGTGGAGACAACATCTTTAATGTGCAATCCAAAATCACCAGGAACTTGTTCTAATGCAACCCAATATGTGTTTTGGGATAGCGTCCATCCTTCACAAGCTGCTAACCAAGTTCTAGCCGATGCATTGATTTTACAAGGCATAGCCCTTATCACTTAAGGGCCCGTGGGTGTGTACAACAACTGTTCATGGAAATGATGCAAAAGAAGCCCGTCTTGTAGTATTTAATAAAATCTTAAGAAATTTCATATTAAATCATCGTGGAAATAATGCATGTACCACTGCTCATATTTATTTGTTCTTCTTTATCTTTTTTTCCAAATTTAATCAATGTCATTGTAAAATTCAAGGAACTTCCAATTTGAGATGCAATTATTGCTGCCGCTATGTTTCCACTTTGCATTCATAAGTACATACCCAAGGAATCACCTAAAAAACGAGAACACAGTTACATAATGCAGGTATAAGTCAGAAGAACACGATGGACATAATCACTCAACCGAAATTTTAAATTTTTCCGATGACAATGATATCACCGGCTACAATGTCTACGGCCAGATTTGACGTCATATGAACTATGATTGAAAATGCATTTTTATTTAATACACAGATGGTGTCTGAACTATACCTAACGGCTAATTTACATTGACTACTACACTGTATATACTTGTAATGCATGGTGATAATAAGTTACAAAAAACTAACTACAGGATGCTGATCTACTTCGTCTTTGATGTCTACCACTCAAGCTAGAGTCTTTTAAAGCTTCTGCATATTTCTCCAAATTATTTTTTTCCAAGCCTAAAGAATCTGAGAAGGAACCTCTTTGATGTGCACTGAGTTTCTTTGAGCTTCCCATGAAAACGCTATCTGAATTTCTCCTATCTACTTCTTCCTGAGTACTCATCAACCTAGAGAAATCAAGGGAAGTTCTAGATGTGACAATGAGAGTTGCAGACTCACTCCTAAGACCCTCAATTCCAGTTGAAGTACTTTGCTGTGGAGGATTGCTATCTTGATGTCCACATTTTTCTTGTGATGAAACATGACAATGGTGATGACTACTATCTTTACCTTGTATCAGTTGTCTAAGCTTGCTTAAAAGCTTGGTCTGGCTTGTGGTGTTAGTTTTGGCAGCAAAGGAATTATCAGAAAAATCATCACACTCTCCAAAGTCAGTGAGAGAAGAAGCCTGCGAGGAGGACCATTGATCTATATCAAAGTCCACAGTGTTCCCTGGTCCATCAGTATTTGCGTATTCAAGTATAAGCTGCTTGGCTTTCCTCTCAGACGTGGGGCTTAAGCTTCTGCTTAAGTCCTTTGCAACCATTTTACCTGGTGGGGCTTCAAAATTTCTTAGTTCATATCGTAAGCAAGCATTTATCCACCGCATATAAACTAATTCTTCAAGATCTGAACATCGATCAGAATGTAGTTGCTCAATTTCCTTCATCAAGCGCACGTTTTCTTGTTTAAGACACTCACTTTCTTGCTTCACAGCATCTACCTGCATCCCAAAAGCACAAGGTAAAAATTAGAGTCTAACAAGTAGTGACTGAAGGAAAGGTGTTGTTGATTATAAGCTCCGTACCTCTGGGTCTTCCAGAACTGCATTAGCAAGGATTTGGGTAGAATCCAATCTTCGAACTAAGTGAGAATTTTCTATATGCAATCTTAAATTAGATTTCCTCAACTCTTCTGCTTCAGACTCCAGATCCTTCAGCTTTTGCAGCTTTATTTGAATGTCCTGATCACAAGCAGCATCCTTGCATTGTTGGTCTTGCAACCTGGAAACTTTCTGTTGAAGACTTACGATCTGTTCCCTATTCTGTTCAGCTTCATACCTAATTTTCTCATTAAGCAATTTGACTTGTGCTTTTGCACTCTCAAGCTCAGCCAGCACTTTTGCATGATCAGAAACTTGTTCCTTTAGTCTCCAATTCTCAGACTGCAAGGTTTTAACCTTCAGATTGAACATCTTTACCTCAACAGTACTAGCTTTCAATCTATTTTGGAGCTCCATCACTACTGTTTCTTGCTCTCTAAGACCACAGTACTCGAGCAGTTGAACCTCAAGACTTTGTTCCCTGTCTTGAAGCATTCTAATCATATTCCTGAGTTGAGTTACCTCTTGCTCGTAGTCATCCTTATCAGGATCTGCATATACTTTTAACCACGGTGCTTCCATATCTTTGTTAAAAGAATTTCTGACAACTGTGGCTCCAAAGTCTACGACCTTAAGAGGATCACCATTTTGTGTACTGTCAGGAGAGAGAACAAGAGGAGAATTGCCAGTTATCACCCTGTCGGTGCAAGTTTCTTCCTGTAATAAAAGGAAATTTAATAACCCTGTTTTAGTTTTTTAAGTTTTCTGAAAAGAAAAAAAAAATTGCCAACTTTATGTAATGTGTATGATTAGTTATGTTAATTGGTAGTTGCATGCAAAGGTATCCTACATACAAATATTCTTTTTTTCCTCAAAAGTATCTTAGATACAGCACTATAATATGGAAGGTTTCAATGTTAAAATTCTGTTGGCCGACCAAATTTTCTTAACTCCTTATTTTACTCTAATTTTCTTAGTTCCAACAACAATTTTCTTGTTGTTCTTTTGTACAGTGCTCTTAATTTGACAGAGAGATATCTATCTCAACTTCTCCCTTTGTTTATAGGCAACATGCCTTGTTCAAACTATATCAGTCCATTAACCTAACTAATTAGTGGCTACGGGTACCTAACACCCTATTACTAAAAGATTTATACTTTTTAAATAGCTTCTTTTTTTGTTGGAAACCCTCACAATATTTAGAAGCTACATAAATTCCAACCCCCAAAATTGATAGTAATGAATCAACAATAAATCCTAATTAAAATGACAGCTTTAAAAATTCAGAAAAATACTATTCTCTCTGTGACAGAGTACATACTTGTACCCCCCCAAAAGCAACTTACAGAACACAGAAAATTTGCTGCTGAAATGGTGTTGCAAGTACTTAGTGCCGCCCCTATACCTCCTCCTGAATTAACTTCACTCTCGTGATCTGAGAAAGATAAAAAAAATGAAAAAAAAGAAGCTTATATTCATCATTCAAGGAAACAGGGGAAAAAGAGAGCTGAAATATTGGTGTGAGGCAAAAACCAACCGAAAGAACCCCCCTTGCGTGACTGGGAGGGCTTGATTCTTCTGATTCTGAAACGTGAGTAGAGAAATCCAGCAAATGAAAGAGCCAAAGCCAAACCAAATTTAAGCAGAACAGGCTTCACACCCGTTTCCTGTATGATCACCATCGTCACAACTAATCTAATTTCTCTTTGAGCCCTGAAGAGAGACAAAGATCACATAACTTTCCTTCATCATCATCAACATCCTCACCCATCTCAAACCCACGGAAAAAGCACAAGATTCATTTGTAGTTTATGCCTAGAAACACAAAAAAGTCATAGATAAGCAAAGTCCACAACCCACATAGGAAAATCATTACACGTGACCAGAAACCATTCACAAACCAATCACAAGAAAGTCAAATCACGCGAGGCTTACTAGTAACATGCTGGCTAGATTGGTTCCAGGCAAGTAATAGTAAAAAACAATAAAAAAAATAGTGCATGACATGATCCATCGCTATCAAAAGTCAAAAAAACTAAACGTCTGAAAGGGAGCATGAATGAACAAGTAAAAAACTCAATTCAAATTATGAAAGAAACAAAAAACCTCAAAGGCCAACACAAGTTAACATGAGAAGACAACAACTCAGGTGAGTTGTGAAAAATCTGTGGGTTTGGAGGTTTACTTAAATGCTATTGAGGTTGTCTTTTAGCAAATAGCTTTGGTTGCGTGTGAGGTTGTCCCTATCATGGACGAAACAGCAATTGGGCAGAATCGAATTGTTTGAAAAATCATGTCTTTATAGTTTATAGCTACAAACGTTGGCCATTGATTCTTGTCGTGTGGAGGAATGGTGAAGGCGACGTGGAAGGTGGGCCTTGTGAGCGTGAGTAACAGAGTTGAAATTAAAGAAATTGGAATTATGATATGAACAGAAAGAAAGCAATAAAATTGAAGATTCGATTCGATCGTTAACAGCGAAACCATTACTAATTAGAAAGAGAAACTGCAATATAATATTATGGCTATGGAAGAAGAAACAATAGCACAAATTATACTTGTGTAAATATTTTTATTTGTACTTTTTATTTTTATATTTAGTTTTTTTTTGTATTTATATATATATATATATTTAATATTAAGATAACAATAAAATGATAAAAAAAAATTATTATATATTTTTAAAATAGTAAAATAAAATATTGGTATAAAGGATAAAATGAGAAAATAAATATGTATATAGGAACCTTTTTATATATAGGTATAGGTAAAAGAATTAATTTTTTTAAAAAATATTGTAATATTTAGTTTTAGAATTTAAAAAAAAATATTATTTAACTGTTGGCTATGTAAAAAAAGTTAGTTTTAATCCTTGGTATTGTCGTTTAATCCTTCTAATTTATCTATTTATTTTTATTAGATATTTTCTCTCAATATCCATCTAAATGAATAAAATATTATAGAAACCATTGCAAATACAAGCTATTAAGTGTATGTGTCTACTTCTGTTATGATACTACAGAATTTAAAAAATTAAACATTATAATAATTACAAATACAAAATATTGGTAAAATTTATGTTGAAAACATATAAAAATCAATAAGTTACTAAATTTATATGATAAAAAAGAAGTTAAAAATCATTTATTATTAATGGTTTGATCATTTTTTCACAGACAATAAAATTAATTAGATGAGTTGTATTTATAAGAATAACCAGGTAATATAATTTTCATATAGCAGTTACAAAGAGAATAAATATATTATTAATAAAAAAATTAAAAGACTTAGATATTATTCATAGTTGTGGATAAATATATATATCATAAAAAGACTTAACAAAATAATAAGGACTAAAGCTGAATTTCTTTCTACAGAAAGCAAAAGTTGAACAAATAAAATTTAGAAACAAAATATAAGATATAATTATATTTTAGATTAAAAATATATTTACAACTATTTTTACATTATCTATCGATTAAATACTAATGTAAATATAATTATTAAAGTATTTGCTGTAAAGTTGATTTAAATTATATGGCCATTTATAGTTTAATAGAACTAAAAAATACACTGTTAAAACATTATATTTAAATTATGCACGAATTAATTTCTCTGCTATGCATTTCTATCAAATGTAAAATTGTGATTAATTCAAGTGCATACCACATACAATAGTTTAAAGTTACTTTACAAAAATATAATTTTAATCAAATTTTAAATCATGGGTATTCACGAAATTGTTTAGTTTGAATTTTGAATAAAATTAAATTTGAACTGTTCCTTTTTAATTAGACTTAATTGATTCAGAATGTGGATTTTTTTTAGTCAATTTGAACTAAACCAAACCCGTAATGATCAATGTTGGTTTAGTTTTGGATTATTGTGTTATGGTAAAATTAAACTATCAAATTTTTAAGTTTTTATCTTTAATTATTATTATTTTATATTAATATATGAAAATAATATTTCTTATTTTTTAAATGATCAAATATGTTGTATTTAATATTGAATGTTTTCTATAATTATCACTTCATATATCTCGTTATTTTGAGTCAAGTTTTACAAATAAAAGATTAGAAGTCCTAAGGTTGATGTCTCCTCCTTATATTTCTTACCATAATTATGCTATCGATTAGAAACACTAATTAATCAATTAAAATTTAAAAAAATATTTAGTTTAATTAAATTTTAAGTCTCGATATTTTTATATTGAATACCTATTAAATTTTCTTGGTGTTAAGTCTCTATAGTTTATTATTTCTGTTATCACTCTATTTACCCCACTTTACTTATTTTTCTTCATATATTATTTGATGTTAATATTAAATGATTTTACTATGTGATTAATATAAAAAAGTGGTTTTTTATCGTTGGATAACATGAAAAAAAAGTAAGATAAAAATCTAACTACAGTATTGGAAGACTCCGAGAAAAGCACAGGTTAAATATAATAAGAATTTAATAAAAGATTAATTGAAAATATCTAAATTTATTAAATTTAATTAATTTGAAATATTGATATAAATATGTTTTTAATATATATGTATATATAAAATTAAATAACAAAATTTAAAAGTTAAAAATAAAATAAAAATGTTGATGTGGGTCAAAAAATTTAACTAATTTTACTACGACGGAGTCAACCTATTTTTTTTATTTTTGGGAAGTGGAAAATGTTGAAATGGGTTGTTCCATGGTTATGATGGTAGGAATAAAAAAATAATTAATAATATATTTTTGACTTAAACCGATTTTCTAAAGTTAAATTAGGATTAAAGTCTCTTTTTACTTATAAAAAAAAAACATATTTTTGACTCTTTTATCCTAGTTCTTGATTATCCATTCACATAGATATTTGAATGTTGCAAGAAAGTTTACATGCAAGTTGCATTCAACTAATTTTTTTAAGCAATTTTATGTTAAAAATAACCCATTATGAACAATTAAGGTTGCAATTCTACCAATGGTATTTGAAGTTGGAATTTGAATAATCTCAAATTATGGACTCTGGTTTCAAATAAATGCTTGAAATAATTGTTTAAAAAGTTGAACTGAAGAAGAGTTCCCAACAATTCTTTAGGTAATATAATAAAAAATAATATAATATGATAAAGGTAGTGTATTGTAATTATACCTATTAAATATTTTATCAATTTAATCTTCGCTCCTCATTTTTTCATTTGAATTTTTTTATTATAATTTAAGTTTTTTAATTGGTCTCTAGAAACACCTTTTACATGATTTGCAGTTAATTATTTAAATATATTAAATTAAAAATATTTTTTAACATTATTTTAAATTTTATAAACACAATAAATTCATAATTAATTTTTTAAAATTTTAATTCATATTTGTTCTTTTTAAATTAAAGTATTTTAGTATATTATAATATTAATTATTTATTTTTAATTTTTTACATCAATCAAATCTATTACAAACTTTTCTCTTATTTATCTTTATTTGTCACTGTTTTCTTCCTTCAACGTCACTTTCTTTCTCTATTTTGTATCTAATAAAAAAAAGTATTAAGGTTTGTTGTCACTCATTTCACCTAAAATTAAAAAAAAATTATTAAATACAAATAATTTTAGAGACAAAAATAATCATTTGCTATAGTAACTAAATTATATATCATTTTACAGATTAAAATTATTTTTTATTTTTAAATTAGTTTCTATTATTGTTAAATAGTTTTTAAATTTATATCTAATTACTCACCAAGTTTTTAACAACCAATTCTTTAAATTCTAAATTTGGTAGCAAAAAAACGTTGATAGCTAATTAGATACCAATTTAGAAACTATTTAATAATAATATAAATTAATTTAGAAACCAAAAATATTTGTAGTTTCTAAAATATCACTAATTTAGTCAATATAATAACTAATTATTTTTTATCTTTAAAATTAATTTTTATTTAATAATTTTCTTGTAGTGTAATAATGTATTAATATGAGGAGACACGTAGCATTAGACAAATTATTGGGTTTTTTTTATCTGAAATTGGAAATAATTTTTTATATTTAATATTAAAAATAACATTCTATAACAATATTTTTCAATAAAAAAACATTATCTAATATTCAAATTATTAAAAACTTCATGTAAAAAACATATAAGAAATTATCGAGTATCGAGTAAATATGTCTTTTAATGTTAATATGTATTTATAAATTTGTAAGTCTAGTAATAAAATTAAATAAAAGAATATTTGATTATAAAAAAGTGTTTAAATATTATATTCTTAATCTTATACCCAATCATTTTTGAGTTACGAGTAATTAAGAAATGTATTTATAATCATCAACTTGAACAACATTAATCAAAATATTTTGGAGGTAGAAAGGTCAAACTAATCTGTAAGAGAAAAAAAAAAGGAAAATAGTAAAGATGTGTGAAATAACAAATAATACAGTGCAAGACTCATAACATAAAACCGTGAAACATAAATGAATATAGGGTGTTTCTTTCTGCACCTCTACAAATGTTTTCCTGCACCCATTATTTTTTAAGAAGACTGTTTTACCCCTTTCAGAAATAATTTTTGAATTGTTTTTTTTTTAAATATTTCTGGAACATATCTTTGAAAATCAAAAAATTATATTCTGAAAAGTATATAGAATGATTTTTTCTATTCCAAATTTCATATTTCGAAATTACCTTTGTTTATGGAATCATTATTCCAAAACACCTTTTACTTATTGAACTCTTATTCTATAATCATTCAAAATTGTGAAGGGTAATTTTGGTATTTAAAAAATGTAGAGTTATAGAAAAAAAAAATAGAGATGTAGGAAGAAACACCCATAAATATAAACTATGGTCCATAATAAATGAGTAAAGTTGTGAAAATGGAAGAAGTTAATATGTGAGGATTTGAGAGAAAATTATAAAGAAAAAAATGATTTTTTTTAAGAGGAATTTATTAAAATTTGTTAAATTTATTAAAATTATTAAAATTTGTTAAATTTGTTAAAATTTGTTAGTGATTGTTATGAAGGAAATAAAAGTTTATTTGAAGTTATAGGTAAATGTAAATTGAAGTGATCCATTGATGTGAGAATTGTAGCAGTGGATGTCTGAAAACGTTTTATTATGTGTGAAGATCTACGTTGGTGTTGTAAATTCCTGGTAATGCTACACTTGTAATACAAAAAGGTTCCACCTTTCACCACTGTTCCCGCCTCGCATAAACCCCACAAGACAAAAAAGGGTTTATGCAGCAAAGCCAACAATAACATTCTCTTCTCCCTCAAATTCCATGACCACCCTCCATAGAACCATCCTCATTGCCCACAAGCTCCACCTTCGCTACCCCAAATGCATTTTCCCACCTCTACTTTCCCACTACTCCGCAACGGCGGATTCCTCCGAAGCCGACCACACAGACAAACCAACAAACGAAACCCCCACCACCAGTTGGAGCAGATATGGAAACATCTACGCCCGCCCAGTTGTGCAGCAGAGCGATCACAGCGACGGAGATGAAAACCCTAGCGGTTTGAGGGGAAATGATGTAACAGTGGTGAAGAAAAAAGGGAAGGTGAAAGCTCAGTGGGTGTGCTCCGATTGTGGGCACACGACGGGGAAATGGTGGGGGACATGCCCGGAATGCGAAGTAACTGGCACAATGCAAGAGTTTCATGAGAGCAAATTAACTGACAAACCCAGGGGGGGGTTAGCCATTACCGAGGACGCAGTGGGCTCGTGGCTCCCACGACGACTCGAAGAGTTGCGCCCCGTCAAGTTGGAAGAGGTGAACCGTGGATTCAATCACGACAAATGGAGAATTCCTTTGTAAGTTCTTTTCTTCTAAATTTTGAAGTTTGTGTATTTGGATTCTGCTTGTTTTGGATCATGTGGTAATTGCTGATGAGGCTTTCATCTCAAGTAACAGAGGGTTGGTTTAAGTGGGGAGAGGGGATGTTTGGAGAAAGGAAAAAAATAATGTGAGGGTTTGCGAGTATTTAGCAATGTGCTATTTCTATGAATGTTTTTCATCTTCATAAAGGAGTTAATTAGTGGGACAATTTTTTACCATGCCTTGATGTGTGTGTGAGGGAGCATTTGCTCTTCTAGGCTTCTGTAAAAGATGTGCCGTGGTTCTTTTCTCAAATGTTATACTGTGCAGTTCGCATCAATTTCAGGTCTGGTTCCCTCGGAAATGAAATTTCTACGGTGCTTGGTGGAGGTCTTGTACCAGGTTCTGTCCAATTTTTCTTGTAATGTTTTACTTGGATATGATGGATTTGCCTGTTCAAAGATATTGGTGCATTTCTTAATATGAGTGTGTTTAAATAATAAAATGTAATAATCCATTATCCGCTAAAACTATATTCACATGTCACTCCACAACTTCAATTCATCTTCTATGACTTTGAGAATTAATTAATACCAATATTGCTTACATTGATATTTTTCTCCTTAATCATGCTTGTTTGTTTTGTGGGTTATATTAGTTCAAAAGAGTTACGGCCTTTGGTGATTGATCTCAATGAATGAATCATCATCGAAACATTATTTTTTGCTTTTTTCCTCTTGGATCTCGATTGGATTTTCAAAAGAATGCTTCCAGTTGATTATCTGATGATGATATCATTTTCAATTCAAGTTTTCTTGATGCTCCTGCAAGAAGTAAATTTGGTTATCCAGAGCTAACTTTATCTTTACCAATGGCTTTGAAGGTTCTTTAACTTTAGTCGGTGGTGATCCTGGTATTGGGAAAAGTACTCTGTTGTTGCAGGTATAGATAAATTTAGATGGTAAATTAAATTGGATATAAATTTTCATGATAAAGTTTCTATAACAATCTGGTCAACTGTCATTGATGCCTGGTTTATTTGTGATGTTGATTTGGAAGATTTCAGCAATGATAGCAAATGAATGCAGTGATGGTGAAACACCTCCAGTTGTATATGTCTCTGGTGAAGAGGTTTGCTTTTATTGAGCCTCTTAATAGTTTTAAGGTGTTACGTATGACAGTCCTTGCAAATATGCTCTTTTATAGCCTATCAGAAAAGGATTGTCTTCTTTTGGTCTTTCATTTGTGGAAATGTATCGAGTGTAGGCTCTATTTCCATTACCATTAGTAGATGGTTTTTTTGAGAGGGAAAAAGTCCGCACTTGATACAATTAAGAAAAAAAGAGGGACTAAAACAAGGCAATTATTTTTTGAGGAACTAAAGGCAAGCATTTCTATATTTATAGGGACTAACATAGAATATTTGTATATTTATCAATAAGCTTATAAAGATATGTGTATTTTAAATTCACTTGGAGTTTTTATAAACATGTTTTAGTTTTACACACACAGCACCAGAGCACAGATAATTTGTCGAATCATGTTTCATACCAAATGTACAGAACACAGTTTATATTTATTGTATACTGTCAGAACATTTGCACATGTCTCTGATAACTCCTGTATAACATAGAATAAGTTTAAAATATAATTACTATTCTAATTATCTTTTTGTATTGATTATTTAGATTGAGGGTTCTGAACACGACCAATGCATGAGGCCATAAGGAGAATTCTATAAATTGTTTTTTACTTATATCTTATAAAAGAAGATGCTAAATAGAGATGTTGAAAATTTAGATTATTGGATATTGATACTAAATTGATCTACAGAAAATTACTTCCATGTCTTGTTTTAACACTGTTAACATTTACCTCCTGGCTTATAATCCTTTTTTATTAATTTTAGATGGTGATCCTTGATTTCACTGCTGTTGAAGATGGATAGTTCAGCTTTTAGTTTTCTTTGGGGTCTCTGACACTTTTTTAATTTAACAAGCATTTGTTCTCTGTTATGTGACAGAGCCTTAAGCAAATTTGTGCTAGAGCTGATCGCCTTGGGATTATGTCCAATATTTATTTATATTCAAGTACTGATATTGAGGTACATACATTGTCTTGAATTTTGCTGATTAGTTTTTGTTCTATTGTTTTCTTCACACATAAGTTTTGATGTCCCAACTCTACCAAGGAGTCTGTTTCACGGAAAATGTTATTCTTAATGGGCTATTGTGGTACAGTGTGTAATGAAGCCTCAATATTGGTCCTCTTTTATTTTACTTCATAGTTATCGATAATGCACTTTTTCTGTGCAGATTAGCCATAGGCTGCTGCAAAGTTTTAATACCAGCTCATTTTGTTTAGTAGGGGCTGTAGCTCCAGTGATACTAGAGTGATCAGAAACTTATTTTTTGCCCTCAAATTGGGGGAATGGGGGCGGAAATGGGCAAAGTTATCCTCCCTCCTTTTAGAATATTAAAAAAATCCCTTATTGTATGTATTTTCCCACTCATTTTACATATTGTGTGATACCAACACTGTTTGGCTTGGACCAACACGCAGTCTTGTCATGCAGCATTTCTGGTGCCACCTACCCTCCATTATTTTCTCTACTATTCTGAATCACCTCTATTTTAAACTTTGAATCCAACCTCTACTATTTTCTCTGAGCAACACTCACTTTTCATTGAATGCTTAAAATGACTTTTATTGTTATTCACTTGTATGTTTTTCTTAAAACCCGTGACCTCCGATTGTTAACTATGAATATGTTGTGAATTTTGACTAGTTTTTTTCTCGTTTATGCTACACATAAAAGAGTAATTCTACTGTGTACTACTATAGCACTAAAGGTTTTTTGGGTTTGACTGCTATTGCTATCTACGAGACTATGACTGATAACTGTGCTTTACTTTTGCTCTTTGGTGGTAGGACATATTGAAGAAAACTCATGCTCTATCCCCTTGTGCTCTGGTGGTTGATTCAATACAAACTGTTTACTTGAATACAGTTATAGGAAGTGCTGGAGGGGTTACGCAGGTATTGAATATACCGTAGTTAATTACCTTCAAGAGACTTTACATTTTTCTTGTATGTTTTAACTATGCTAGGCGGCAGAGTGCATTCAGGTTTATTGTTTATTTCTCTTGTGTGTACAGTATGTGGTAGTTTTATTAGCTGTCAGCTGTTTCCAGCTTAGCAGGGTTATCTACTGCCAATTTTATCTGTTTCGCATTCACTGCACCCTATAAATACTGATTTCTATTTTATAGAATCATAACTTCAATATCAAATTTCAAACTATCAACCAACAAAATCCAGCAAATTTGGTAAGTTGGTAAATAGTTGGGTTCCTTAGACATGTCAAGGATTCGACTCCTAACCATGTCTATGGAGTTGATTTTATTGGGAGAGGCACAATCCACTTTGATGATCTATACCTCCAAAAGAATTACTGTTAGACTATCTATTGGTGGATATCCTTGGTGCTAACCAAAAAAATTCAGATTATCAGTTTTCCTTTCAAACTCTGATTCATAGAGTTCTCTAATGTTGCACTATGCACATCCATTTATATTCTCGAGGAGTGCTAGGAACACACCCTTTTTCTTATTGGTCAGAAATTATTGACAACTACAGAATCAGGAGAGAGCGTTATTAAATAAGACGTGGGACCCAGAATTTTGTGATTTCTAGTAATTCCTAACTAATAGGAGAGTATGTCTTCAAAAGAGTTTCTTCCTAGGGCTCTTTTATATTCTATTAAAATGATATGTCATGTGTTGTTTGGAATGCTTTTTTGGTATTTAATTAACTTTTGTTCATACCAGCTTCATTTTCTTAGTATTGAATCATTGTCAAATAAAGGATTTTCTTTAAAAGGTCAAACCCATGATTGATTAATTCTGTTTAATTTATTTAATTGGTTCTTTTGTCATTGGTATGCACGGGGTCCTGGTTCTGTGGTACATCAGACATGACTTTTTGGTGTGTGACTGACAGGTGAAGGAATGTACTGCAGCTTTGATGCGATTTGCTAAAACAACTAACATTTCAGTTATTTTGGTGAGCCCACCTATCAATTTTGTGAATTATATATAAATGGATAATTGATCTATTAATGAACTATCATGTTTTGCATCATATTTGGTGAATTTTTTGAGTGTTTTATGTACTAAGTGGCATCTCTTATTTATAATAATTTACATTGGAGTAAATTTAGTGGCAATAAATAGAAAATGCAACTTCGTAAGATAATGATAGGCTACTGTACATGAATCCGTCTATTTAGTTTTCTTAGACATTAATTACTGAGAGCAGTTTCCAACACTACTGTTCCCTACAATATCAATGACTTAGAAAAACAGTACATTAATTACTTAATAGATGAAATTAAGTAGAAAATAAAATAACATCAAATACAAATCATATTAATGCACCCCTCAAATATAAGATATTTTCCATGAATAGGAGATACTTCTCAACAGTTTAATCTTTAGTGAAACTGGAAATGTTCTTACAGTGTTTGTGATCCCATAAAGGTACAAGTCACACGATTGTGCTGAAATGGCAGGTAAAATTATTGTCGTTACTTGTGTGGATTTCATTTGTAATTTATCTGTGGGCATGTCTCTTATTGTGGCCTTTTAATTGTTGGCATTTGTGATTGAATTTGTGTTTCAGATTGGACATGTGACCAAATCTGGAGAGATAGCAGGACCTCGTGTCTTGGAGCATATTGTTGATGTCGTTTTGTATATGGAAGTTGGTACCTCATTACACCATTCTTTCTTTGGATAGTCGTTACTTTGTATAGCTGATTTGTGCCCATCGTTATGGTTTCAAGTTTCATCTGCTTGGCATTTAATCCTTTTTGGGCTTCTTTTACTATTTTTTAGAACATTACTGTAGTGTCTTGTCTGTAATGCATCATATCGTGGCATCGCAAAATAGCAACATTTTGCCTAGGGATATGTATTTCGAGTTTTGCATTCTGCTAAACCAAAACAATTTTCTTAAAAGGGTTGGTTACATTTGGAGCGTGGTTGGCTGGCCCAATAACAACTTCCCCTCACACCTAGGAATTGTCTAGAATGTAGAGAAATATAGGTGGCCCAATAATGGATTTTGGTGGCCAAATAATGGATTTAGGATAGACTTTAATACTATCATATAATTCTATGTACTAGGCATATTTTTAGTCAATATAGGATCTCAACACAATCCCTCACAATCTGGAATTATGTTATTTGGTTTCTTTTAATGAAATAAATTTATTTGTAATAAATAGTAAAAAAGAGAATAATGTATAGTGGAACAATATTTACATTGATAATAAATTTTTTATTCCTTTCTGAAATTTGTTATGGTCGCTGCACACATTTCTTCTTATTCCCTTTTGCCTGAATAATTGCTATTTATTTTTACAATATTACATTTCAACTAAATGTGCAATTTTATTCGTATAGTTTTTTCTGCATGTTACTTGTTGAGTCACCGGGTTTCATTTCATTTTACTCAATGCTTTTTTTTATTAGCAATAAAAAATATATACTCTATGCTAATTCTTCATATTAATGCTCAGGGCGAGAAGTACTCTCCTTATCGAATGCTTCGAGCAGTGAAAAATCGCTTTGGTTCCACCGATGAGGTATGCTATTGCCTATCACATCTAAGATGTCTTCCTTGGTTGTAACTATTTTGTTTCTACTAATACTTTTGAAGAACCATGTTATCAGCAGTACTTAATATATGAATATCATAAACAGTGTGCAATACTAGCATTGGTTTCTTGCACTTTACGTTTGGACCATGTCATTTATTTCTTGCTTTTTTCTTATGTTCTATTTCTTTCATTAGTATTTTTCTGTGATGTTTAATTTTTTAGATGTGTACCTTGTCTGATATATCTGGCAGCAAGTTTGAATTGTTGAAGTAGAACTGAGGCATGCGTATGAACTTCTGGGTGAAGGACTGTGACTATATATTATCGTAATGTGTTGGCATTTTATCATTGCTTAATCTAGCCAACTTTAGAAGCTCCTTCTTTTTGTGTTTTGTGTCAATTTGATAATGACATTTGGTCATCTATCTTTTATTACCTTCTATAATTAGAACGACATGAGAAAATTGATGTTTTATCTGTGTTGATTTATATGATCAGCTTGCAGTTCTTGAGATGTCACAGTCGGGACTCCAGGTTGTTTCAAATGTTAGTGAAATGTTTCTCACTCAACAACACTCTGATTCAAATGTTTTAGCTGGACTTGCTATTGCTGTACTGATGGATGGTACAAGAACTTTTTTAGTTGAAATTCAGGTAATTTTCTTACTATCGTTGAATCAAAAGCTCTAAGTCCATTGTGTTTTTTCTTCTATATCCTATATCTTGAGAAACTTCACCATTGTCTTGTTGTTAATTTGGATATGTTTAAGTGATGTGTAAAATGAGCTTGGCTTCGTTATTAGCTGATAAATGCAATAGTAGTAGCTTCTAGATTTTGGATTGTGAATAGATAGGCGGTGAAGAAGCTTAAGTATCCTTACTTATCATCTGGAGATTTTCTGTTAGGCCATCTCCATTCCAAGGGTGACTTTATGAGATCTTAATTTACTTGTTGTGGGTTTCACTATGCCACGTCACTTTTAAGATTTTTTTACAACTTTTGTTCCTACCTATACAAGAGACTTATAAGAGTCACTCTAATTAATGTTTTATTTTGTTGACAGAAATATATGTTTGCAAGACAGAAAAATATTATTTTATTTTTATGACTCAGGATCTTAAATTTATGTTTTGGCAATATACTCCAACCCAGGTCTTAAACTTATGATTCTGAGTGTGACTCCTGTAATGGAAATGCCCTTTGAAGTTAGTGTGAAATCCTCAAAGCGAGTCAGATTATTGTGATCATGTGTCTGATACACCTTAATTTTCATCATTGTGCATTGTGCTTATCTTTATTATTTATACTCCAATTTCCTCCTTTTTAGGAAACTATAGGATTGATTTTCAATTTTGTTCTACAGGCACTTTGCCTTGCACATTGCCCAGTTTCGAGTTCACAATCCAATGGGATCCCGCCAAACAAAGCTAATATTATTAAATGTGTAAGCCACTCTTGATTATTCTTTAACAAAATCTTCACATGTAGTAATTTATTTCTCCTTTATTTTAATGAAAAAATGAATGAAAGGATGCTTGATGGGGATATTGGTTCTCTTGTTTAAATATAACCTGCCGCAATGAAATTTGTTAAATTGTTCATTGATTATTGCACTATTCCGTGAACTGTAGGTACTTATAAAGCAAGCAGGTCTTCATCTCCAAGATAATGTAAGCTGATTTACAATTATATCCTCTCTTAGGATTTATTCTTTTATATTTTAATTTGCTTTCTTATTTAATTAAGTTCTTTATAATTGTAGGAAATTAGGAATGTGTAATTAGAATAAGATTTAACCAGTTTATATATTACCAAGCAAGCTTTAAAGGTAGTGTTAGAAATATAAGAAATATCTAAAGATAATATCATAGAATGAGTATCTTAGGATTTATTCTTCTCTCATATTTTGATTTGTTCTGTATTTAATTAGCATCTTTATGATAATAGTAATATCTGATGTGAATCATATTCATTAGAATATGATTTATAGGCATATTAAGTCATGTACTCGTTGTCATTGACTTATATAAAATGTACTCTGTTGTATAGTCCATACATACCGGTATCAGCATTTTTTGCATCTATGTTTCTCTCTTTCAACAAATATAATGAAAATAAAAATGTGGGAATAAACAGAGCTGCTAATGTTAACTTTGGGGCAGCCAACAAACATGACCATTTTAGTGATGATGTATTTCCTCATCTTGCCACTTATACAACAGGCCGTGCTTTTGAATGTTGTTAGCGGATTCACAGTGACAGAAACTGCTGGAGATCTTGCAATGGCAGCTGCAATTTGCAGCAGGTTTGTGTTCTAATTTATTTTAAATGATGTTCATTCTTGTTGGTCTGACTTGCCCCAATGTAATGTGGGGATTGAGAAGTTAGCATTTTATGCTTCTTATTTGGAGAAAAGATTTTAATAATACCAATGTTCACGAAGTTAGCTGGCACTATTGACATGAGTTTTTTCTTTCTTTTTCCAGTGCGTTTTTTTTTCAATGCAATATTCTAGAATTTGGTAGAATTTATTTATTATCATTGTTGTCTCTTTTTTTGTTTCCAGTTTCTTGGAGTTCCCTATTCCAGAGGGGACTGCTTTCATTGGTGAAGTTGGCCTTAGTGGAGAGCTTCGCATGGTAAGTACGCACATTTAATGTTAAAGGCTGCTACTCACTACTATGATATTCAGCAATCAATTTAGGAGTTTTCAATAGCGTAGCAATGTGCTGATTATTATATTGAAGGGTTTGCAGATGTTAAATTTGCTTTGCATTTCAATCTATGGAAGTCTTTTTTTGTGAATTTTCAAATCAGTTGCCTGCGAGATTTCATGTGTTTTGAATTAAGTGGCATTTTCAGTTTTCTACATAGTTAGGAAAATGGTGCAAAGGATTGCTTGTTTATTCTTTCGATGTCTTAGCCTGGTGATTTGTTTATTTAATGATACAGGTTCCTAGAATTGATAAAAGGGTTAACACATTGGCGAAGTTGGGTTACAAAATGTGTGTAGTACCAAAGCAAGCGGAAAAGCTTTTAGAAACCGAAGGTCTAGAAAAAATGAAAGTTGTAGGTTGCAAGGATCTGAAAGAGGTCATTAACGCTGTATTTAGTAGATAGAGTTAATATTTAAGTGATGCCGGTGGTGTTATGCAGATCTCACTTTCTTTTGATATCTAAGCTGTTATTCAAATGTTTGTAAATGCAGATGCACCAATTGTGGCTTAGATACCGCAAAAGATGTACTGATTTGGTTTTATCCGACCCCAATTATCTAATTTGAACTTACGCTAATTCAATTTGATCATTTAACATGTCCACCACAATTTAAAGTCATTTTAACTTATTGTATTTGTGCTCTGTATATGGCCTGTTTAGTCTGCTATTTCTGGATGGTTCTGTCCGTCTGAGGTTTGGTGTTCTGTTCTTTCTTCTCTCACTTCTGTGATATCTTTTGGATTCAAGAAACTAGGCTGATGGGTTGAAGATAGTAACCTTGCCCACATCCTATCAGTGATCACAACCCTCTTCTCTCCCTCGTTTATCAGCTGCACTTAACAAAAACAGCATTCTTATTAGGTAAGGTAGTCATATAGTTCAAGAATAGCATCTTTACAAAACCGAAAAAAGGTGTCCAATATTTACAGGTTCATTCAACATAAAAGGATAATTCAGGCAGGACCAATAGCCTAACTGCCAAGTAGTTGTTTGTTCCTTGTGGCACGTGTGAAAGGAACCAAGCAATTGGCCCAATAGCAGATAGATTTGGTTAGAGTCGCAAGAACTTACATGAAATGGAATGTAACAATTTCTGCCATTAACTGGACCCACGGTGAAGCCTGTGTATCCTGCCATTGCACCATGAACTGCACTTTGGGCAAGGAGGGTGCAGTATACATTATCAGATGCATTACTTGGTATAGCACGGATCATGTAAGTAGGATCTGCAAGACAAACTTTTTATTGGTCACATTTTTGTTCCTTAGTAAATATACTGTTAAAAGAAGAGAGCTCACCAATGTACTTCAGATTAATAGGCATTTTCCGACATTTTGCAAAGTGATCCTACAAAAAATGAATGCTTAAATGTAAAAACAAAAATGGAAAATTAAGTAAAGCCAATGTTTTAGACTACTGATTTTGCTGTGATTCTTAACATCAAACAATTTTTCTAACAAAGAAGCCAAACTTGCATGGTTTTTACCTTAATTTTCTGGGATAACCACAGACCAACATCTGGGAGTAATTTGTCTGCAGAAGTCTCCTGCTTATTAACAACGGATGGGTTGCCAGAAAGAAACTCCTGACCTGCACCTTCAGCAATTACTATGACCATGTGACCTTGTTCTTTCAGTCTTCTCTCAATAAACTCCAACAGTCCTCCTGGACCATCCATATAAAAGGGCGATTCTGGAATGAGGCAGCAGTCCACATCTCGGCTGGCAAGAGTTGCATACATGGCTATAAATCCTGCATGAAATGTCAATATTTGGTGAATGTAACAACTAATCAAGATAGGGCTAAAAGAATGACAAGAACAATATTTCTTCCTGTTTTGCTCAGCAACAACTTTCATGATTTATGGTAAATAATCAATAATTCAACATCATAGATCTCTTTAGGAAACTTTTTGAAGGATGTTATGAAAGAAGAAACTAAGTGCCAAGTTCAGCATTTAATAGATGATTAGTAGTAGTAATAATACTTAAAGGCACTGGACCAAACATAACATAATTACTTGTATTCCAAAAGACCTGCTAGAAATGAGAAAGGGCCAATATTTCAGAAACAGTGAGGAGATCAATAGATAACCCTATAGTATGTCAAATGTTTGTCAAATGATAAGAGACACTTAGCCATTTGCTGGAATGAAAGTGACCCAAGATGATACCAGTGTAGCCACAAAGAGGAAAATAAAAGAATTTTGACAAGGGTTTGTGGAGTGCAATCAAGCATCATAGTTGCATACTAGTCCATTCTATGATCTTCGACACTTCAATGATACCATCAAGCTAAAGTTGTATACTATCAAAGAAATGAACAAAGCTTACCACTATAACGCCCCATTAACTTTACAACACCAAGACCATTCTCTGCGCTTTCTGCTTCCACATGAGCAGAACTGATAGCTCGTTGTGCCTCTTCGACAGCAGTGTCAAAGCCAATTGACTTATCAATAACCTAATTCAAATACAGAATACCATTAAATAGGTGTTTCTTTAAACTCAAATCCTTTTTTGATTTTGATTAAAAAGGCTTAAAAGTATAGCAATTTCCACATGTACAACTTTACAGTTAAAGTATCATTACTGGGATATCGTTGTCAATAGTTTTTGGAATTCCAACTACTGCAACTTTCAAGCCACGCCTTCTAACTTCCTGCATGAATAACTAAATCTTGTGACTACAAATTTAAAGTGAAAATTATTATACCCGCAAAACTCTTAAAGCACATGCCATCCCCAAGTTTGTCTGTCAATTAATCACCTCAAAAATCATAGCTGCTTCATACTGAGTTCCATATCCTCCAAGTATATAAACCTGATTAATGCCCCTGTCCTCAATGCTATCAACAATCTTTGAGGTGTCATGGCCACCATAAGATGTCCCAAGGATTGTTCCACCACGTTTATGGATATCGTTCACAACCTTTGGTGTTAAAGGAACTGTGTTTCGAGAATAAAAACCTGGATATCCTCCCTACATGTAACCAAACACTACATTTACACTTTAATCATACACATCCTCGCTAAAAACTACTCAATTCCTGTCAAAATTGCAAACAAAGCTCCTAATCTGTTACAGTTTTAAGCACAGACACATACATCAGTGATTGTTATATTTGGTCAATAAATCATACCTCAATTCCCAGAACTTTGTGCACCCCATACATATGATATAAGCCGCATACTATTTCTCTTATAACTGTATTTAGACCAGGACAAAGTCCACCGCAAGTGACAACACAAGCGTACACTTCCTCAGAATCAAAATATACCTGCCAAACATTCAAATCACCATTGTTTTCCCATGAATTGCATTGGTGAAATCAAGGTTTTACTTTTGATAAGAAAAAGGTAAACCTTCTGAGCTGGCCCAGCTCGCCGAAAATGGGCCCCTCTTGGACTATTTTTATGTACAATTATCTGCACAATGAAACCAATTCTGAAACCCTGCAACAATGGTAGAAACAGAACCCCATCTACTAAAAGGTGAAAATTCAATAACCTGTTGCGCAACTGTATCATCCACATTCACATAATATTGCCTGTGGAATAAAAAATTAACCAACTTGGTCACCAATTGATTCTGGAACATTCCAACAGTGATTACTACACAACACAGTAAACCAGCACTAGAAAGAATATATAAAATGTTTACTACAGATTGGCTTACGCAACAACTGAATAGGAAGGATTGTCTTGTAACGGGTCTGGATATGTCTGCATGATTAAAAAAAGGAATCATATGATCAGAAGTCACCAAATTTGTCGAATTTCATAATAATTATCTAAAAAACCATATCTAGTATTATCTCTAACTGGTTCACGATACAACTTTTTTCATAATGACTATTAAAAACCACACCTAACAGATATTGATTGACAGTATAAAAGTGTTTACTTTCGGTGCCCAGAAGTTAAAGTCTCAATATAAACACACCCACTCAAAAATTGAGTTCTTTTAGTAGGCGATGAGAAGAGGGAGAAGGGCCTTACGGGGAGGTGAGGGATGTAATCAGATAGATGAGGAACATCTTCAAGTACAAAGCCAGAAGCTGCAGTGGTGGAATCCAGCATGGTGTTGTCAGATTGTGTATGATACCTCAATTGGATTAACAAGGTTTTCGTGGGACTCGGAGGTTTCAGCTACAGACCTGAAATCCTAGGAAATATCAAACCAAATACTATGTATATGTAGCATAAACATAGGTAATGGCAGAACTAAAAACTAAATAGTTATTCACGATATAGAGTATTTGATTGGGTATGAAGTATATAAAGTACAACTGGGTGGCATTTTCTACAGAGAAAACAAAAGAAATTGAAACCAAGAGACGAGGACGGACTTTACGTTAGAATCAACTGAGTCTGCAGAGATGAAGTCTTTATCTGAGAGCTTATCTAACCACAAGAACACTAACACTGATACGGACACATAAACCTAAAATATCGAGAACGTAGATCTATATATTATATAATTATAAATTATATTAATTGATAATAATGATTTATATCTACAATTATCTTTCATTTTCTTTTAGCAGAAAGATGTTTATCACAGTTAGTTTAAAAGAATTTGTTTTTTATTTTTGTAATCATAATAAAAATTTATGCAATAAATTTGATTTTTAGAAAATTAATGTATTTTTTTTAAAAGTTATGTTAGAATTGTAAGAAATCCAACAAATATTTTTTGAATTAAACACTTCACCGATACGTATCTTATGAGTGTCCTACAAATATCAATGTTTAATACGTGTATCTGACACAGACACACGGTCTAAGAGACTTGTTTGAAGTTCACAGTCTAAGAGTCTAAGAGTGTGCGTGATGAGATCATAGTGTTTGATTTTTTGTTTGTTCAGGACCACCAATTTTGTTTTATCTTTTTCTGGAAAAATGCTTGATACTGTTTGTCAACTTATTCTCCAAATTGCACGAAGCACACCAAGAAGAGAGAGTGTTCACCTTTATTTGAGACGAAAGGGCACCACACGAATGATCATCATCAATAATTTATGCAATAAATGAACGTAACCAAGTGTTGTAAACCACAAATTATGTCACTAGCTGTCATGCTTCTTCAATAAAAATTAAGATTATTTATTGTTCCCAAAGTTTGTGTCAACTACGTAAACCGTACCAATTGGAAATATTTGGTTCTCATAGTTTTGTGATACACATCATAAAGCATAGAGTAAGAGAAAAAAAAAGTAGCTATAAGAGTGAAATGTAAAGATTGAACTTTGTTCCACTGATCTGTTTTCATTCAAAGGATTCAATTTGGACCATCCTAGACCGTCCCCTACTATCTTCTTTCTTCCTTTTAATCTTTGTTTGTTTGTGGTGTTTGTTTCTAAGTGATGTATTCTAGTTTAAGCTTCTTTTTGTTTGTGGTGTTTCTTTCAAGTGATGTACTGTGTTTCTTTTTATGATATTCTCTAGTTGAAAAATTATTATTTAACAATTTAAAGAGTTGTATATAATTTTTTATGTGCCAGTTTTAATAAAAATATATATAATAAAAAACAGATATAATGATGTGAAAATGTATGTTACGAAGGTGGGTTTGGAGGTGTGTCACGGGTTTGAATATGTATGTTTTATTTGTCAAAAAAAAATTATGTTATTTTATTCTTTAGTTCTAATTCTCAAAAAATCTCAATTTGCTAGTTTTAATCTAAAATTCGCTTTAAGGTAGACAAATAATATTTCTTTTGGAGATTTCTAAATATTTTTTAAATTAACATTAAACATTAGTGAATCTTATATGGGAGGGTCGTGAAATCTTATATGACACTCATTTGTTAATGATTTTCATACGATATTTCAGATCAAAAATAACATTTCAACCTTTTGAAAGATAAAAATAAAAAATCATTTATAAAAACATAATAAAAAAAACATGTTTTGCTAGTAAATTTAAACTTTGCCAATGGAGCCAACATAAAGAACATACCAACACAATAATTTTATAATAAAATTTTATTATTTATATATAAAATAATTAAGATCTTTCTCACACACACTTTTATATATATATATATAGTATGGATTGGGAAAATCTCTTTTTTTATTTCTAGGTTTCAGATTCTTTCTTACAAAAGAATTTTTGTTATTTTTGTTATGGCACGTGAAAAAAAGTCCTTATTGATATTTGGTGGTTAAAGTAATAAACATTATTAGATGGATGGATATCTTTACCTTACTTTGATTGTTGTATTTACAAGGTCAAATGAATTGATGGGTTCGAATTAGTACAAATTACTGAGTTAAACATTATACTAAGAAAATATTTCGTACACCTTAATTATGTTGATAAGGTGTCTTAAATAGTATTTTTATTAAAATTCTTAAAATGTATTGGATTATACTTCTGACTTAATATTGATGAATTCCAATTATCACAAATTATTAAGTTAAACATTATATTAGAAAAATATTTCATATACTTTAATTATGTTTGATGAGGTGTCTTAAATAGGGACTTTAGATTATACTTCTAACTTAAATCTCGTCCATCAATTTCAATATAGTGTTGGTCATGTTGTTTCATTTACTTTTCCATATAACGATAAAAAAAAAAAAAAATCCCTTTACTTTGTATTTGGGAAATTTCATCAATACAAACAGATAATAGAAAAATTCATTCAAAAAACAATTGTATAATATCGCTTATTTTTATTATGTTCGTTTTTTTGTTTTTTTTTTTTTTGCGATATCACTACGTATCGAAACAAAGCGTAAAAGTTGTGCATGGCACTAACACTTGTAGTTACGTTAATGATCCATAATTTGTAGTTAACTTCAGAATTTCAATGCAGTGGCCGAGCCAAACGAAACAACCTCAATCAAAACCCTCTTTTTCGCTTCTCTTCATCACACTCAGATTCATACCGAAGCATTTGTAAATAGCAGCCACCTTTGTCATCTCAATTCTCAAGGGATTCATTTTTTTCTTCATGTATAGAGCTGCAGCTTCACGTCTCACCCTTCCCAAGGTCATTCTCTTTCGCTTTTCTCTTAGATCCGTTGTTTATTAAAAAAACAAATCATTTTTTTATTTATTTTTGAAACACCCAGACAATAAATTCTCCATTTTGATTGGTTTTGTGAGGGGAAACATTTCACTGAGGGTTCAATGACGAAGTTTTTTTCTTTAGGTTTGATTTGTACGTTGTGAGAAATGCTTGTTTGCTTCATTTTAATCCTGTATGAGAATCCCACGTAGCCGGTTTTGATGACCCCATATGTTTGTTTTGAGATGACATAATCCACTGCATGTTAGGTGTTTGTTTCATGTTTCAATCAGCATTTTCCTGTTGGAAGATGCGTATTATATGATTCATTGTGGTTCTTTTCTAGAGAGACTCCATTGATTGGAATTCAGTTGTGTGATTAAAACATGTGAGTAGGGAAATGGGAGATCCGTGGGAGCCTCTGGATTTGCTTCGCGAGGTTTATTCAGCTGGCTTACTGGGGAATCTTCCAGTTCTCTTCCTCCTCTGGATACCCCACTTAGAGGGTTTGCCCCGCCACCTTCACTGCCAGATTATGTTGAACCAGGAAAGACCAAGATCACAACTCTCTCCAATGGTCTAAAGATAGCATCAGAAACCTCACCAGTATGTGAATGTTTATAGTTTTCTATACTTTGACATGTTTAATGATAGTGTTGATACTTTTACTAATAGTATAAGTGATGTGTATGTTTTGGTTGTCAATCAGAACCCTGCTGCCTCAATAGGGTTATATGTTGACTGTGGTTCCCTCTATGAGACGCCATTGTTAAGCGGGGCATCACACCTGCTAGAGAAAATGGCTTTCAAGAGCACGACAAACAGAAGCCACTTTCGTGTTGTAAGGGAAGTGGAAGCAGTGGGTGGTAATGTAGGAGCCTCAGCCTCTCGGGATCAAATTGGCTATACTTTTGATGCTCTGAAAACCTATGTTCCACAAATGATTGAATTGTTGGTTGACTGTGTAAGGAATCCGGCCTTCTTGGATTGGGAGGTCAACGAAGAGGTATATTTGCTTTGTTTATGAATCTCTTCTTTGAAAAACTGGCTTTTCAATTATTGTGCATCCTTGTTTTGCAAAACCGGGTATGGATTTTCCCTCTTTTGTTGTGGTCTAGTGCAATATCGATTAAGAAAAAAAGAATAGTATAGGAAGGAAAAATATATCTTGATCGTCCCCTTGTCAAAACACAACCATATAACAGTCCCTTTTATTAGTATAATAATAAAATCTTTAATTTTTTTATATTTATTATTATTATATTATTAAAAGTTGTTAAATGTTGTATTTGGGAAAAAGGCTGTTAATGTATAACTATCCTAAACAATTCCTTATTCTTCTTAGCTCCTACCAAATCATATGCAGAGAACAAGGTCTAATATTTATATATATATATATATATATATATATATATATATATCAGTTATTTCTGGTCTTCTTAAATAATCTATTGGTACAGCTTCGAAAGGTGAAAGCAGAGATAGGAGAGCTAACAAACAATCCCCAGCGCCTACTTATGGAGGCAGTTCACTCTGCTGGTTATTCTGGAGCATTGGCTATGCCACTTTTAGCTACTGAATCAGCACTGAACAGATTAAATGGCCCCATTTTAGAGGAATTTGTTGCCGTAAGATCTGTTATCATTTACGATACTTCATGAAAGCTACTGGTATTAATTGTTCAAAGCTAAAATTTCTAACAGTGTATTTGATTATCTGAATGTCATTGGATGTGGAAAATCAGGAGAATTTTACTGCATCTAGAATGGTACTTGCAGCATCTGGGGTTGAGCATCAAGAACTTCTATCCGTTGCTGAACCACTTCTCTCTGATCTACCAAGTGTTCCACATTCTGAAGAACCAAGTTCTACGTATGTTGGGGGTGATTTTCGTCGGCAAGGTGAATCAGGGGTGTGTATTAATTTGATTCTAGACCACTTGCATTTGCTTGTGTTTCTCCTTTTATCATTTGTTCCCTTCCAAATACTGTATATTATTACTTGTTTTCTGAAAAACTGTCACAAGGGCAGGGTGCACATGTAGCTATTGCCTTTGAAGTGCCTGGTGGCTGGAAAAAAGAGAAAGAAGCTATTATTTTGACCGTTTTACAGGTACTCGTTTTGTGTGAATCATTATGATATCAAGAGATCCCATGTCTATATATTTGCATATTTTCTTTTGTTGGCACTCTTGCACAAGAAAAGGAGAAAGAAGGAATTGAATGGAAGTAACATTTCTTAGTACTGCAGATGCTTATGGGAGGAGGTGGGTCATTCTCAGCTGGGGGACCTGGCAAGGGAATGCACTCAAGGCTATGTAAGTTTAAACTATATATCTTCTAGTCTACAGCTGACTTTCATCAGTAGATCATCTCTGAAGCTTTTAACTTGTTCTTTTATACAATGGAATCCAGATCTTCATGTCTTGAATGAATATCAACAGATTCAATGTTTTTCTGCATTCAACAGTCTCTTCAACAATACAGGGTTATTTGGCATATATGCAACCACAGTAAGGCACAATCTTTTCTAAACATAGATGTGATGCCTCTTTTTTACTGTTTTTTCAGAATTTTTGTATTCACTGAATGGCTGGGTGGGTTAGTGTGCCTAGAAAAAATAAGTCTCCTTCTATACTCTATTGCCAACACAGCTCAAGATATTTAAAATGTACTTCTAAGTTGAAGTTGTCTTGAACATTGTTCCGGAAATAAAATATATTGTAGAATTCCGCATGGTGTCAATGACCCTTCAATCCCTTCCTCATTCAATTTGTCATAAGTTGCACACACTAGTTTTCCTATCGACTACTTCTTTATTTTCTTACTTCTTTTAAGCTCTTTGGAATTTTGGACAGTGTACTTTTATAATAGTATGAATTTTGAGTTATTTTTCATGTGTCAATATAGAGCTCTGATTTTGTGGAAAAAGCTGTGGACCTCGCAGCCAAAGAATTAATAGCACTCGCATCACCAGGACAAGGTTTAATCTGTCTGCTTTTCTTTTTGCCTTCCTTTTCTTAATCCTGATATCTGTCAAATTAAATATGGGCTTCCCACCATGGCAGTTTCACAGGTACAGCTTGACCGTGCCAAGGAATCCACGAAGTCTGCAATACTAATGAATTTAGAGTCTAGAGTATGCTCTCTCTCACTCTCTCTTTGTAGTTTCAATGAGGTGGAATTTCTTTCATTTAATCCTCACTCCCCACTGGAATTTAAGAATATTATGATTCTCTTGCATCACTGCTTCCTTCTATATTATCTATCATGGATTTCTCTACACGTTTTGTTTTGTCACAAATAGAAGGACAATTGTGTTGGTCTTATTTCAAGTAGCTGTCATTTGCTTAATACTCATTGCTTTTTGCAGATTATTGCATCAGAGGATATAGGAAGGCAGATACTGACTTATGGAGAAAGGTAAAAAATCAATCAGATGCTTATTTTTTATTCAGTCATCAATTCCATTTTTTTCCCTTTTATTTAAATCCTCTTCTCGCTACTTTAAAGTGAGAAGTATCACTTAAATCATGAGCATCATTTCTGATATGAGTATTTTGTGTGGTGACCTTTTTCAGGAAGCCAGTGGAGCAGTTGTTAGAGGCAGTAGAGGCATTCACTTTGAATGATATCTCTGAATTTTCTCAGAAGATTATTTCCTCGCCTCTCACTATGGCATCCTATGGGGATGGTAATCTTCAATTAATTAATAATTTAATTCAAGCATTAGGTTTGGTTACTGATAATGCTGTTGCATTGTGCTTCTCTTGCAGTTATGAATGTCCCCAGTTATGAATCCGTTAGCAGCAAGTTCCATGCAAAATGAAATTGTATTTCACCCTCACCAATCCTAAATAAACCCGGGAGATTTTGTGTGGATTTGAGATTAACCTTTTATGTTTTGGTTTGAGTATTCTCACCCATTGAAATATCACGGCATTTTCCTTCTTTTTCTCAAGGAATTAATTTTTTGTATTTCTTTTCTTATTATTTTTCAGTGATTTGGTTTCTACTTCTGCAAGAAAAATGCTTTATCTCACATCTTTTAAGAAAAAAAGTTATTTCTATTTAGTTGTCAATTTAAAAATTTAAAATAATATCAAAGATGATTTTCTTAATTATTTAAAAAGAACAAAAGTAAAATATGTTACCATAGAAAAGAGAGAACTAGAAGATATATTAAGAAACTAGTGATACTTTTAATAAAAGAAAGGAGACTAATCATATATGTTATAAATTTAAAATGATAAATAAATAAATAAAACCTTAAATTCTAAAATAAATAAATAAATTCATGGCGCTTAAGACCATTAATTATTGTCTCTTAATTATGATTTTTAACTCAATTTTAAAAGATTCTTAGATTCACTTTCCAAGCAAAAGAAATTACTTATTTAATTTAGTTTTAAAAAACACAATTTTATTTTTTGGAAGGGATATTTTTCATGATTATTATTAATACTATTTTATTGGTATTTTGATGGTTATTATAATTACTAATATTACCATTAATATTATTAAGATGGCCACTAATTTAGTATCATCACCTTCTTACAAATATATCTTTAAATTAATTTTAATAAGATAGAAAATTTAAACTAATTTACTTTGTAATTAAAAGTAAATAAAAAATGTAATTTTAATTCATTCTAGACAGAAAATTGGTTGTAAAACTTATATGTTTTTTTAACTTACATCTGAAAATAATCCTGAACGTTTCTAGGTAATGGGTATAATACATTAATTTTAAGTTTCTTTTCATTCTTGAAGAAAAAATTAAGACATTTAATGTTATGAATTAAAATAATTTCTTTAATTCAATAAACATTGTGGAATGCATTGATTTTAAGTGTTTGTAAGTGTTTCGTTAATGTCCGGAGTAATTTTGAAAATAAAATAAAATATATATATATATATATTTAATATTCAAATAAATTAAATAATTACTTTAAATTGATAAATTAGTTAGTCAATTCTTATACAAATATTAAAGGAAGTATATTTAATTTATACGATATTTGA
>Ga0123342_1001242_pt1 | contig 42808 bp, 19 predicted proteins | sample Turbeawhitnodule_FD_89960 | JGI IMG/M metagenome (GOLD analysis project Ga0123342, IMG submission 89960) | Root nodule microbial communities of legume samples collected from Mexico - Turtle bean Mexico white nodule | ecosystem: Host-associated > Plants > Roots > Nodule | place: Mexico: Nepantla...
AATGAACGAAGCACAACCTTCTCTTTTGCAGCTCAAACCAAAGCTTCACACATTCATGAACTTCTTCTTCCTCACCATTCAATGTTTTCATAAATGAAGAAGACAAGGGCATTTTAGGATTTTTAAAAATGTGTCGTGTGCCAATCACAATTGATCGGGTGCAGGAAGCAATTGCCCAAAAGGAATGACCTGGGTACTTCGCATTTGTTGGGCTCCGTGGCCTTTTTTTTCGTCATCCCAAAATTCACAAAACCCTTTGTTTGTTTTTACTAATTTACTATTTTAGTGTCTATTTTTTTATTTTTAGCTTGTCTTTTGTAACATGTAGATAATATAGTAGTCTAAGAAAAATAAATAAACATCTTCAAATTATCTCAGCATTTACTACGATCTGAAATTTCCTATTCATATAAGATGAATGGTTGTTTTGTCGGTTCAGTGAATAATTAAGTATATTTTATTAAAATTATAAACCGAATTAGGTTTGATTGATATGTTGAGAGATTACTGTCACTTTTAGATTTTAGAACAAACACTTTTATGCATTTTCTCTGAAACGTTTGAAATTGCATAACTGGTAAAAACAAATACTAAAAAACACAGACAAACTTACTTATGAGGAGAGACCTAGGGATTGGTGTATCTTTAAATACCAATATAAGGTATATATTGGAAAGTGGTTGAAGAATAAATCTTTGATCGTTGAATATTATATGAAATTTAAGTATAATAATTATTGTTAATAATTAAGCAATGGTCAAGATAATTTAGGTTCTCAAACAGCTAATTGTAAAAAAACAAAGTTGGTAAATGTATAATAATGTGAAATTTTTGGGGTTTTGTCTGAATATAAGTAATGCCTTGCTTGTTACACAAAAAAAATTGTAATACAATTCACATTTTTTGGTAACTCAATGAGTAGATTCAATAAATTCAAACTTATATATCAAATAATATTTGTCGAGTTAGACTAAGAAATTACAATGGCTATTAATAAAAAAAGCATTCACATATTTTAGATAATGTTACAAAAGACAATATTATTTACTCACACAAGTATTTCTTTATTTTCTTTTTTTCTAGCTTATGGACTTAATTAATTTCTTTAGTTTTTTAAAATTTTGGTTTATTTGTAATTATAGTTTGAATTAAATTTGGACTTGAATTGAATACTCAATCAAGCTCAATTGCAACTCGTGAGGCTCAACCAAAGAGGAGGAAAAAAAGAAAAACATGAGTGTGAAATTAAAATGCACCTCAAAAATTCAATCAAACTTAGGATATTTTAGAATCTCAAATTTTAATTTTGAATTTTTCCTCTTAAACAGTGATATTTCGGATCAATGTAAATTCTCTTTTGTAAATCACTTTTTAATATATGAAAAAGTCAAATAACTTTTAGAATACTGTATACTATTAGGGTGATTCTCATTATTTAAATATTATCTTAATATCATGTGAGTCTAGTGGTGATTCTCGTATGCACTTATGTTGAAGACGTTCTTCAAGTGATGTATTCTTCAATTTATAACTCTTATCCATCATTATATTTTTGTTAGTTTCAATTGTTTACTTTTTTTTTCTAGTGTGATTTCTTCTCTTATTTTCGTTCTCATATTATTTCTTAACTTCATGTAATTGATTATCAATATTCATAGTTTTGTATATGTTATTAAGTTGTATGTGCAATACTAAAAAAAAATAAATCTAACTACCATAATAGAAGTTTTATTAGTTTTTATACAAACTTTGAGTTTTTCAAAACATTCCTATTATAAGATTATGACTTATAAAAATACAAATATTTATAATATAAGGTTAAAAAAACATTCTAAAGCCCTCCAAAATCTCTGACATTTGTATGATCATCTACTTATGTACATAGTATAGTTATCGTAGTTCACAATACAACAAGAAAAGTAAGGGTAAGCTAAGCTAGTGAAAATAAAATTTTATAGTATACACAATTAAATCAAAAGAGAAAACCAAATTACATTAATCAATTTTCAAATTATCCAATTTTCTTAAAATACTAACTTAAAACAATCACATATATCTCACATGGATTTACACATCCAGGAGATTCAACAAACAAAATAGCAACCGATGCCTTTCGGAATACCCGTATTAAGTAAGTCCTACTATAGGCTAACACCGGATCCAAAGATTACCAACGAATCTAAGAGAAATGATCATGGTAAGTTTAATACAACCCAAGTCGTGCATCTCATATGTCACAGTGTGCATAAACTCCCCCATCAGCTTCTCACCACCCGTATCTGAGTCTATGTGACTTAGATCATCAGTGAAACTCAAAGATCCCTGTTACCACACAGGAATCAATACTTAATACACAAACAAACATTAGTCCATACATTATCCCAAATGTATGAATTCAATTTCATACCATTTTCACCATACAATATCATTCAAAATGCAATCCACAACATTCAAAATCCTATTCAACATAAAAAAAAACAACCTTTAAATACTAAACCATCAAAATATAATTTTTCTACAAGTTTAAACAATATAAAAACAAACAACATCCAAGCAAAATAAATATTCATAAATTAAATATAGGGACCACGTCCCCTCCACATTCAGATCTTCTAACCAAGGATATTATTAAAAATTAAAGTTAGTTTCCCTTACCTTAAATTTCTTATTCTAATCTAAATTCTACCTCAAATAGGATAATCACTCAAAAATATAGGAACCTAAAGCAAGTTATCCAAACATTACCAAATTTTAGTATGAGCTTAATCAAGTTGAGAGAAACACTTTTCTTAATTGGCCCTACTAAGATTGATGACCAAATAGAGAAAAACAAAGAATAAGAGATCTTTAGAGTAAAAATTAGCTTACTCTGTTTGAAAATCTGATTGGGTAGAAATGTTCCTTAACTCCTCAGTTACAGCGTGGTACAATAAGATTCTAAAATAGATGAAAATTGGAAGAGGAAATTAAGAGAGAAGGAAGATAAGAGAAGTTGGGAGAGAGAGAAAAAATAAAAATAAAATAAAAAACGGTGATTACGTGAGGGTGGGGGGCTGTTTACGGGGGTTACACTATCCCCAACTCAAAAAAAAATCGTCCTAAAAAATTAGTTTACCAAGAAATATTAGGATATCATTCTCTTATCTTCTCCTTTATTTTTCTAGTGGAACCACATCATATGAGATTTCACAATACTTTGACTATGTCGATATTTTTGCCATGAAGTTACCTTACTTTAAAACTCAAAATTTTTAATTGACTTCACTTTAAAAGAGAGATCTTTTATTTGACTAAATCAGAAACTAAAAGATAATTGTGACCAGTTATATATACTTCCTTAGTTACGATACACGAAGGACATAATGAATGTCGGTTAATGGAAGAGATAAACAGTTTTATAAGCAGTATAAATATTCTATTGAGAATCTAGTAAGAACCTATAAACTTTGGAGTCATCTTCTTAGATGTGATTACTTTCCTTATAACAATTAATGACTTAACTCTCATAAAATCATGATTGCCCATAGAGAAACTTATCAGTCTTCTTCATTTATCTGCATCAGATGTCTGCCTGATCGAAGATATGTCTTCAATCATCATAATTCTCAAAATTTGGCTCACAGTTGCTGATAACTAAAGTGATGAAAAATATACTAAGTTTTTTTTTTGTTGCTTGACTAACTTCCTCCTGGTGCACATCAATGAATGCTTCAATGTCTTTTTCCTCCATCCCAAACAGATGATCTAGGCCAAAGCCATGATCTTCGAGTATTTCGCAATATTTTTGCTCAAAGGTTATTGTCAAATTGCCTAAGAGATTTTGGTGTGACCTAACTCAATGATCCATGACTTTGTTGTATTCTAACATGAACAAAGACATCTCACATCAACCTCTCCGCAAGCATATCTCTAATTCATGTTATCCAATCCAAGCTTATGTTAATATAGGCAACACTAAATTCCAAAGAAATGGAATCCATAAAACCTTGAGATAGGTATAACTAAATCAAAATGGACTCTTTCCATATTGGGAAAACCTCTTTTACTTTCTAATGGTCATATATGGGTGTCAACATCACTAGCTCATTTTGTTTTCACACTTTGAGCAATAATATTTTCATATTTAGAAGGACGTGCAATATCAATTACTAAAGACATTTGCTTAAAACTAAGAGTAAGATCTACCACCATCTGACTCCATCCAATACCATGTGCTAATCATTCTCACCCTTATGAAACAATAAGAATAACCCAACCAAACACAAACTTCCTTAACATTAGTTACAATACCCAATGCCACCTTTTCACCACTTTTGTCAAACTGAGACTATTTATCTCACCAATTATTTGCATTACCTCAAGTATATCATTATCTTCCATAAGTAGAACATGCATAGTCTTCCTTAATCTATCTCATACCATGTAACATACTTCCTAGTCATTATTTTTTCGGCCTGATTTTTTTTTACAAGATAAACGAGTAGTTACATACTTGATTATATCTTTCTTCATCAGTGAAGCTTAAAGATCTTTGTTACCATGTAAACATCAATACTTAATACACAAACAAGTATCACTCCATACATTATCCCAAATGTATGAATTCAATTTCATACCATTTTCACCATACAATATCATTCAAAATGCAATCCACAACATTCAAAATCCTATTTAACATAAAAAACAAAACTTAAATACTAAACCATCAAAATATAATATTTCTACAAATTTAAACAATATATAAACAAACAATATCCATGTAAGATAAATACTCATAAATTAAATATTGAGATCACGTTTTCCGTACATTCAGATCTTCTAGTCTAGGGTATTATTAAAAATTAAAGTTAGTTTTCCTTACCTTAAATTCCTTATTATTATAGAAATTATACCTCAAATAAGGGAACTACTCCAAAATTTAGGAACCTAGAGCAAGTTATCTAAACATTACCAAATTTTAGTATGAGCTTAATCAAGTTGAGAAAAACATTTTTCTCAACTGACCATATTAAAGTTGATAACTAAATCATAGAGAAAAACAATGAATAAAAGATCTTTAGAGTAAAAATGAAATTATTATATTTAAAAATCTGATCGGGAATAAATGTTCCTTAAGTCATCCGCTACAGCGTGATACGATCAGATTCTAAAATAGATGAAAATTAGAAGAAAAAATTAAGAGAGAATGAAGAAAAGAGAAGTTGGGAAAGAGAGAGAATAAAGAAGAAGAAGAAGAAGAAAAGGTGACTGTGTGAGGGTGGGAGACTGTTTACGGGGTTACAGTATGAATCTATTAATCATAGTCACACATGAACATTTTCATGTTTAAAGGGTGATTCAACTCATCATTTCATTCCTGCTTTCATTTTGCTTATATTCTTTAGCTTTCTTTAACTAGTTGTCTCCTACCAAGTGACAGGTGTTTGAGGTGTTAGATAAAACTATTTAAGACAATATGTGATTCAAAATTGAAAACCCACTTGGTGGAAATGTTGTTCTTGGTGAAGATTTTAGAGATTTTTTTTTTATTATTCTAAATGGAAAAATAATTTATAGAATAACAACAACTGATAACTCCTTTGAATCATGGAAGTATCATAGAGTATTAAAATTAAGAAAAATATAATTGGATAACGTTTGCTACTTTGAAATTGATCTGATTTTTTTTAATGTATTATTGCATTAGGTGATTAAAAAATCAAGACAATTATGATTTATACATTAAAAAGGGTAAAATTAATTAATAAGTATATATAATTCTATTATTTATAGTTGAGGAAGATGTATATATAAGTTCCAATTCAATTTGGAAAATGGATAAAAAAAATGTATTTATTATGATTGGATTACAAGTGAAATCACTAAAACATCATGAAACTTTTGCTTATCATTAATTATTTATGAAAAAATATTTTGAGAAATACTATATCTGAACAAAATTTATTGTTAAAAAGTTAGGTATAAATGTTATAGGTGTTGCTATTATTAATAGAAACAGTATTAGGAGCAAGGTATATATTTCAACAATAAATCTCATATATATATATATATATATTTTTTATTTTTTTATTTTTTTTAAAACCCAATCATCTGTGTTTGTTTTAGGAAATTTGCCATAAAAAAATGACATTGCTGGTTTGCAGTGGACATGGACATATAGTCTTTAATAACGCTGATTCGGATTTTTTGTTTCACCTTTCTACCTTTTTTCCCACTTTTATGCCTAATGTTTCTTATCATTTTACATATTATTATTATTATTGAGTGCAAAAGAAAGCAAAATGGTGTAATGGTCCAATATGGAGTCTGGTCACACCTTTTAAGAGCACTTCTCATTTCTTAATAACTAAGAAAAAAATGTGTTTTGATAACATTTTACATCTTCTGGAGAATCACGCCAAGAGATAACCAATGAGAAATTATGGTGTGCAAGGTTTTGTCTCCAACCTTTATAGAACAACTTTACCATTTTCTTTTACTATAGCAATTTTTACACACTGTGTGAGTTTTTACTTCTTTACTTTTTACTTTTCTTTTGCTTCGCATGGCAAGTAAAGGAAGCAAGAACTGAAGCTGGTGTTGAGAAAAAAATAATAATGAAGAAAAGGTGTCATCTCATCTCATTGCTAAAAAGTAATGTAGTGGGGACAGGGATTTATTGCACACTTTCTTCTGTTCATACCACAAATCCCATTCAGTACTCATCACAAATATCCCTTGGATCAGAACTATACAAAGGCAAAAGTATATTCAATTCAAATTCACCTAAGATGTTAAAATCTGATATACGAATCCCAAGGTGTTTCTATACACATGATCCAATTCACCAAAATATCAGTCTTATCAAATTTATAAACACTTGTTAATATTAAAACAACTTTGAAGAACAAAATTGTGAGAATGAGAACAAGTATCAAAGCAAAAATAATACTGTGATGATGATTCTAACGCTTCCCTCCTCTTCTCTTCAACACCGACTTCAGACATAGCATGCAAGCAATCAAGAATCCCAGAGCCGCCACCCCACCCACCGCAAGCGCCACCGTCCTCTCCGTGTGTGGATGCCCTCCTCCTCCTTCTGATCCTACCAAACACAAAAAAAAAAATCAGTCTTTTATTCAATTCTCACAAACCCCACCTACCCAGATCCTGCAAATCCCTTTCACAACCCCACTCATTAAATCATCCAAAAATCAATCGAACAAATAACCAACACACATCACATCAAGAAAAAAAATTGTTTTTTTTTTCATTTTTGAAGAATGGTGCACTGACCTGAGGAAGAAGATGAAGTGGGAACTCCATTGGGGTAAAAGCTGTAACTGATATAGCAATTTTGAAGATAAACCTGAGCGGAAATAGAGTAGCCACACTGATCCTTAGCCTGTTCCGCAGCACTCTTGATACAAGCCCCACAATCTGCATTTCCCAAATTACCCTCGCACTGCCCCAACACATAGAGGCTCTGGTAACTCCCGGTGTAGAACAAGCTCCCACTGCTCTGCACGCCGTTCTCCACCATCCCAAACGCCGCGTCCCTCCTCTCCTCGAACCCCCCGCCGTCGACCACCCTCCGCCCCCCACAAACCTTGTACAGAAGCTCCGTCGCGGCAACCTGCTTGAACCCGACCACCTCGTACCGCAGGTAGCACCCGCTGAGCTGGACGCGCGCCGCCGCAGAAGCCTCGCCGCAGAGGCGCCCCAGCATGTCCGGAATCTTGGCCACGCAGCTGTGGCAGTCGGAGGCGGTGAGGTCCCCCCGGCATTGGTACGCGCCGGTGAGCGCGTTCTGCGTAGTCGCGGCGAAACCCTTTTGCGCCGACTCTGCCACCAGGGACGATAACAGCGGTTTGAGAGTCTGCGTGTAGGGCTCCTGCAGTTTCTGGTCTGCGCAACCCTTGTAGATCAAGTTGGTGTTGTCTGCAAGCGAGGTGGGTGTGGAAACGAAAAGGAAGAGTGCAGTGAGAAAGAGGAGCGTGTGAATGTGGTGTTTTGTTTTGAGTGTACCCATCTCGGAGGTGGTTGTGGAAGTTAGTGTTTCTTGTTTTTTATATGCAAGCAATGAAGCAATGTCATTAACTGTGTCTGCTTAATTCGTGTTTATGTTTTGAGGTTAAATTATTGGGGGTTTGATTGAAAGGGAATGCCATTTCATCATGTGCTTCTGTTGCTGTTAAGTCTCAGTTTTTTTTTTACCAAAACTAAAAAGGATCCAATTAAAGCTAACTTTTCATTGCACCCTACAAATAAATAAAAAATGGGTGAAAATAAATGTTGATATTAGATTATTTGATTCTTCACGTGGATGTGAAAAGGAACGAAATAAGGAGGAAAAGACTGAGAAGTGAGATTATTTAGATATAGAAAAAGTGAGTAAAAATAGATTCAAGTGTGAATGATGTCTTGAGGTAAGTGAAAAAATAATAAGAATTAAATGTTTAATTTAACTATTTACTAAAATGTCATTGGTTTTATTTTGTTAAGGTTGGTTTTTAAATAATTAAATTAAACATGTATGTTAAACATATTTAAATGTATATATATATATATATATATATATAACAAATTGAAAAATTGAAGAAAAAAGTTATTTTTATGAAAGCAATATTGCAATTAAAATTCGTTTTAGTTAAAATAATTAAATATGTGTTTATGTAATTTAAAATTATGTAACATTAAGTAATTTTAAGTTATAAAATTTTGAATTTAGGTGCATGACCTTTCCATGAAAAATTGATGCATAATGACTTAGTATAACAAATTACACATAATTTCTCTTATATATATATGTGAAAAAGAGGTTTGTTTTTAAATATTCTATATATGTTTATATATTATTCCCTGCATTAATATACTCTAAAATAATACTATTATTTAGGATACTCTGACAGTAATTATACTATACATTATGAATTATAATAACACAATCCTTCTAAATATATATTTAATTTTATTTTTTATACTTATATACACACAAAAAATGACTATGTATGGACAGTTGTGTCACGAGACTATATTAATATTTTAATTTAGAAATTATTTGCTTGTCAAATTAGTGGAATTCCTCTTTTGATGTTGTTTCGGTTACTCCAAAAATAAATGTGTAATATATTTCAGAATTCGAAACTGACTATTTTTTTAGTTCAATGTATTAAGTGATTATAAATGTAACCTAATTTGTGTTTAATTTTCTTGTCTAGACATTATGTTCCATTTTTCGATTATTGATCAACAATGTTGTTAAAATTTTCATGTTTACTAATTTATTGATTTAATGCAACAAATATTTATAAAAAAATCTTAATTGTATTTACTTTAATGTATATTTAAAAAAACCTTAATTTTATTCAAATTAACTCATATTTATATATAAAAAATTAAAAAACAACATTTTCCCAAATCTCACTTTCTTTTTATAATATTAAATTTGATAAATTATAAAATTTGTTAAGAGTTTTATTAACTATTATATATAATAATATATTATAAAATTTAATGGATTTCATCTGTTATTTTTTTTAACACCCAAAATTATAACTAATTATTATAATACAAGTTTTACAAATCTTTATACAAATTTGAAGTATATTCCTAATACATGATTAGAACTTACATAAATACAATATTTACATTACAAAACTCAAAATAACATCTTCAAACTCTCTTGCATTTGTGTCATAGCACTACAAGAAAATCATGAAATAAAAACCAATTTTAGAGATTAAAAATAATTAGTTGTTATAGTGACTAAATTAGAAACCATTTTAGGGACTAAATAAATTTTTTTTTTCTAAATTAGTTTATATTATTGTTAAATGGTTTCTAAATTGGTATTTAATTAGCAACCAATGTTTTTGCTACCAAATTTAGAGTCTAAATAATTGTTAGTTAAAACCTTATAAGCTAATTATAAACTATTTAACAATAATATAAATTAATTTACAACACAAAAACAAAAAAAATAAGGGTAGGTTAGTGAAAATAAAATATTATAATATATAAAATTCAATGAAAAAAGCAAACCAAATTACATTGATTATTTTTTCAGTTATTCAATCTTCTTTAAATCCCAACATAAAATAATCACATAGATCCCCCATAAACTTACACATTCAGGATATTTAACAAACATAATAACAATTGACGTATTATGAAAGACTCGTATTAAGTAAGTCCTACCAGAAACTAACACCTGATCCAATATCCAAGACATATATTATACCATATGTATGAATTCAATTCCATACAATATCATTCAAATCGCATTCCACGACATTCAAAAGTCTATTTAACATAAAAAAAACAACACTTAAATATTACATCATCAAAATATAATATTTTTACAAGTTTAAACAATATATAAACAAACAACACAATATATAAACAAACAACACAATATATAAACAAATAACATCCTTGCAAGATAAATTGAACATATGGACTATATCCTTTTTCACATTGAGATCTTCCAACTTATAATACTATTAAAAACTAAAGTTAGTTTCTCTTACTTTAATTATTTGGTTTCCAAGCAATTTCCATAATTTTAAACTATCAGCATGAATAAGTTTTAAAATGTAAGAACCTAATGCAAGTTATCCAAACAAAACAAAAATTTAGTATATGATATGATAAGTTGAGAATATTACTTTTATCAACTGATCCCACTAAAATTAATGACTAAATCCTAAGAAAAAATAGATAATAAAGGATCTTTATAGCAAATATAAACTTACTCAGTTTGAGAATTTGTTCAGATATAAATGTTTCTTAACTTCTTAATTAAAGCGTTGTGCGATCAAATTATAAAATAGATGATGTATGAAATGAGAAATAAATAAAGAATGGAGAAAAATAAAGAGATGGAGAGAGAAAAATAAAAGTTACATTACACTAGCATGGTTAATGACGTTCATTAAAATTGTTCTATGAATTTTTAATTTATTTTGACCAATATTTTGTATTATATTATATGAAAATATCAGTAATGTGTATATGATTTTTTTTTCTCTTATTTGGATATTAGAATTCACCTGTTTATCTTCAAGTTTGAATTTTTTCAATGCACTCAAGAAAAAAAAAAGTGAATTTGTGAAGGTGGTTATGGTTTGGACTTAGTGAAAAAGTATTAGAGTTTTGTTTTGTTTGAATTGCTTTATGTGAACAGGTCATTATTTTAAATAAATAAAATTTAAAATTAAATATTTAATTGCTATGTTATTAGTTTTAATATTAAAATATAGAAAATGTTGAGATTAAACCACATTTTTATATATTTATCAATACTAAGCTTATATGTAATAAAGAGGAAAGAATAAAGAAAAAAAAGGAAAAATATAGTAGAAAAGAGTAGATTGTTTAGTTAACAAATATATAAAAATGGGTCAAAATAAAGGTTATTTAAATGAAAAAGTTAAATAAAATAAAGTTTTTTTTTAAATTAAATGTTAAAAATAACCAGTTTTTGTTAATATTAAGTTTTATTATCTATTTATATTATTACCATGTTATTTTTTTTATTATTAATGTTATTTTCTTGTTAATAATTCTGATTTATGATTATTTTATTTTAAATAAAAGAAAAAACATGAATGTAAGCATTACTTTGTAAAATAAAAATAAAAATTGGGATGACAATAAAAAATAATCAATTATCAAATATAGAGGAATGAAAAACGATACTATTATTTTAAAATAATCTATTATGTGCGACATAAATACTGTTGTATTATTAGTAAAAAAACAAAATAAAAAATTAACTCTATAATAATAAAAATTACATTAATTATAAAATAGTTACAAATCATAACGTTTAACCCAACTTGTAATGATAGAGTTCTTCGTCGTCTTCCTCTTAAATAAGAATCTTCTTCACCACACCAGGTTAAAATGGAATTGTTAGGGTATTATGGTCTTACTACTTGTAGAGGTATTTTTTGTGGGATTATGGAGGAGTTTATTGGTGTTTTCTTTGTGTTTCTTGACGTTCAAACAACTATGATTGTTGAGTTTTATGAAATTATACATGCTATGGAGAAAATTCAAAAGATTGAGCTTTCTAATGTCGAACTTAAATGTGGTTTCGCCTTGATTTGTGTTGCATTTACCGTTATGACTAATGTTCCATCAATGTTTCGTGATCAATGAAATAGGTTTAGGCTTACTCATATTTTTCGTGAAAAAAAATGCATGTGTTGATAAATTATGATAATTTAGTATTTATTTATTCATAGATAACCATTTCATTGGTATAATATACTTTTATCTAGTCTATTCTTATAATTTTTTATGAATATGTATAGTATATCTATGTATCGTTTTTGTTAACATATGTGATGACAAATGATTGTTCTTACTTGAAGTGTTAGCCTAACTGAGATTAAGTTACATAATGATGTCTAACATGAAAACTTTTATAAAAAAATATTTTTTAAAAAATAAATAAATGATAAAAACCAATGAAATTTCATAGAAGTCTCAAAAAAGTCAAGCATGAAAGATTTGACACAAACATATTGAAAATACATGAAGTTGATTATGTTTTTTTTATCTAATTATGAATTTTAAAAATTAAAATGTTTTTTTTTTTTCAGTTTTTGTCAAAGCTTGGCCATGAATATGTAAAGTTTGAGCATCTTTGAAAATACTTAGTGAGACAAAATTTTATTTTGAATCTTATCTTAAACTCCTTTTTAAGTTAAATACAACTCTACAAGTTTACCATGAAAGACGGCAAAATGCAATTTCATCTTTATGTTGTACTAAACTCTCCCATTTCAAAAGTCTTCTTCGTTTTTATACTTATAGTAATTAATGTCTTTTACAATTACTTTTTATATTTTGTTCAATTGTTTTACCAATCTATCTCATCCTATTAGTTCTTATTAAGAAATGTTTAAGTTGAATTCTTATATGTAGTGTTTCTCTTTAAACACTATAATAATGTAATCATTTTTTCAAAATCTTTAGATTTTCTAATTAAAAAAATAAAATTAGATTCATATTAATTACTCTAATTTACTTAGTTATTTTCTAATACACAGTTTCATTATTACCACATTTTAACTGAATTAACATCTCACATTTATTTCATTTTATTAATTAGTCTGAGTTACGTGTCAACAACATTTTTTTTAATTAAATATATTTGTAGTCTTTGTAAAATAAACATGTTTTTTTTAATATTAATTAGTTCGAGTTACGTGTCAACAATATTTTTTAATTTTAGAAAAACTACAAATAAAAAGTTTACCGTGTCGAAATCAAAACACGTATTTGATTGAACTAAAAGTATATTAACTATTTTTTTTTTTATATTTGTAGATATTTATGGATTCCATAAACATTTTTTTTTTTTGTAAATACTAGACATAAAATTTGCCAAAAACTTAATGTGTAATTATTATGCACCAAATTAAATGTCATTTAATATATTTTATGATTTTTTATTGATGAGATAAATTAGTGTTAAAGGAAGACAAAGGTCAACTTAAATAATAAATATTTAACAGTAATCATAGTTGTAACTACGGTCAAGAAAATATATCAAAACTTTTATATCTACGGTTAATTTGATAGTTTTTAATTCTAAATTTATTTTTGTTTAAGTATATAACCGATTTTTATGTTTTCGTACTAGTAAAAATATTTGTATGATGTCAAACTCTTACTTTACACTTTTATGTCACAAATTTATAAAAAAGAAAAAGACATTTAAAGCTACTTCTTTGTATATTTTTTTCTTAAAAAATAATATTCTTAAAATGATTAGTTGACAAATATTGAAAAAAAAGAAACTAGAATAATCATTTAATATAAATAAATAATTTTTGGAAGATTGGTGAAAAATATCGTAGAAAAGTTGAAATTACTTTTTAATATAAATAAACAAATAAGGTAAATGAATATGCAGGTCAAGGTAAATCGATAATAATATTGTATACGAAAAATTAAAAAAAAATGATTTAATGTCGACGAGACAATTATTTTATTACTTGTAATATTTAAATCTTATTATAAAATTCAAGACAAATTTTAGTGCATTGTGTATCGTATTTTTTTTTAAAATAGAAATTTAATATCATATAAAAATAATTTTGGATGACTCAAAATAAAAATAATAAAAAATAACATGTAAAAAAATTTGAATTATTAATCAATATTTTTTTTTTTCACATGTTTTGATTTCCTCTTTCAAATTTTTTATTTTTTTTCATTTGTGATTTTCGGATCAGAGAGTACGATGATATGTTAGGATTCACTTGATGAAAAATAAAAAAAAAATAATGATTTTGAGGTTGTTTGAAATAAAACGAGAGAGTGATTAAATTTTTTAAAATACTTGTGTGGAATGAAGGAGTGTGAAGGTGAGAGTATGATCTCTTTATTTCTGTTGTTGCCTTTAAATAAGAAAGTAAAAGAAGAGTGAGGAGTTAATTAACTCATAAAAACTATCATATAACAATAATTTAAAGTTATTGTACTAAGATGATATATGTTAAATAAGGAAAAAACCAAAAAATATTTGTATAAAAGAAATGATTATAAATTTTTTTCATATATAGTTATAGATTATATATATATAAAACAATGTTTAAATTTTACAAAAAAGTTAAAATATATTTTTGCTAGAGGAACCAAAATTTTGGTTAATCCTAAATAAATTCATTCGACAACAAAGAAATAGGTTAGAGGTAAAATGCAAAGATTGTGTTGGAGGTGAAGGACTGTTACAGTTCGAAAGCGAGTGATTCTTCACCGTTCTGGCCACAGTTCAGTTTCATTCACTTCTCACTGTAAAACCTAACCAGCTGAGAGTGAAATAGCAGGTACGGTGAAACCAGTTTCTCACGTTTTTCTCTCTTTCGACACTCTTATTCTGCCCTATTTCCCTTCCCTCCCACCATCAAGAAAATGCATGTTACCTTCCATATTCTTCCTCAACATTTCCTACCACATTTCTTTTGTTTCTCGCAGGTTTCAGGTTCTATTTCACCATGCAATGTGTCGTGTTCCATTTCTGGCTTTGACTTTCTTTTGCAGTTTCTTTGACCGTTAATTTCCGCCTTTTCTCTGTCGGCTACAGGTATGGATTGTTAATTGTGTTTTTCATTTGCTGAGATCTTCTCTGCTATTTGTTTCACGATTTAGTACCTTAAGGTTGTTTAGCACTGTAGCTCAATTGCTCTTAAATATTATGTTGCATCTTTTCTTCCATGTGAATTGTCTTTGGAATTTAATTGTGCTTTGCAATTTGTAGCGTGTGGCGGTTGGCGGATCATAAATGGCGCCGAATCCAAGAGTGACAGCGGCGTTTTCGGCAATGGCAAATATCGGGATTCATGAATCAAAAGTGAAACCAGTGTTGAAGAAGCTGCTTAAATTGTATGATAAAAACTGGGAACTCATTGAAGAAGAGAGTTACAGGGCTCTGGCTGATGCAATATTTGAGGAGGAAGAAAATAAGGTGTATTTCGGAATCATCTTACTTATCCAGTATCCACATAATGGATCATTTCTTTACGTGACTAATCTATTGCTTGATATGGTTTGACAGTTGCTGGAGCCAGACCAGAGTAACAAAAACAAGAAGGTTGTGGTACTAACTCTTGTTATTCTATGTTGCTGAGTTTGTCTGCATTTGTTTCTCGCTCTTAATTATACCTATGGCTGCTGAAATGTGTTGTGGCTTTTCAAACATCCAGGATAGAGAAGTAGACGATGAAGAAGCTCATATGCTTGAGGAGCCTTTACGACCTTTGAAGAGGTTGCGTTTGAGAGGCCAAGAGGGTCAATCTTCACGCCCTCTAACTAGTCCTGTCCACAATTTAGCCTCCTTTCCGTTGAAAATTCCAAAATTGGAAGATGGCACAGTGCCTGAAATTAGTCCCAGGCTGCAGCCTCAAAGCAGGGCTGCATTATCTGATGGAAATGCAAGGAATGATGCTCCTCATGTTCCCCCACAAGATGTTATTGTCAACAAGGGAAAGCAACCTGTATCACCTCAAGTTACACCCAGAGGGGGAAGGTCTATGTCTGACCATACTTCCCTTGCAGAACCACTGAAAGAGTCACCAGCTGAACCACGAGCTGCTCCGTTGGTCAATAACAAAATGATTGTTCCATTTACTTTTATCAAGCCCAAGGATGAGCCTGTTGATGATTTGCCAGATTGTGAGATTCCCCTTGCTGTGATCCCTTATGGTATTCAACTTACTATGCCTTGATGAGTGGCTTCTTACTTTCTGTCCATTTTCTGTTTTGTGAGATCTTGGTGGTGACTTTTACTTCATTGTAGACTTTCACTGAACCCAATGTTAAGTACTGTACTTTGTTGGTAATATTATGCTTCAGACAGAGTAGGTGGATTGTTCTTAGGAAAATATAGGAAAAGACTTTAATTCCTACGGGCCTCAAAAGAAAAGAAGTTAATGTGCAATTTTGGCTGAGCTGTGAAATAGTTTCAGTGGAATAGAATCTGATTGATTTCCCTCCCTCAAATGCTGGCTCTGAGCTCACCACATGCTTTCATTTGCACATGCAGCAAGCAAGTCTCTAATTGCATACAGTACAACTTTTACTTTCCCTGAAAATCTGTCATATGATCATCATTTTCGCTGTTGCTTCTTTATGTGGAAGATCCCTGGTTCCTTCGAAGATTCAGAAATTCCCTTGTATTCCAGTTAAACCAAAGAGATGCTACTTTTGTACCTTTTTTTCGCTATTCTGTTTCTAACCCCACATTAAACTTTGTGTTGATGAGTTTTATTTTTATTTATTTTCGCTCAAAAGAACCATCAAGTGGAGGAGACTCTCTAATGGGTGCAGCTGAAAAGAAAGATGACCACGATACAATGGTATCACAGTGCAGAGATGAAGACGTTGAGCATGAATATACTATTTTGTCCTCAATTGAAGAACCAACTTCTGATGTAGATGTAGCATTGCCATCTATAGGAGAGGTAAAAATTTCTCTAAGCTGCAAGCTCAGTTCTTGGGAACTGGATTTTCAATTGCATAGCCATGAACAAATTGTAAAAATAATTTAGTATACATGTCTGCAATTATATACAACCTCTGACCCTTATTTTTGTCCTGGAATTATGGAGAGATGTGTGACTGCATTTGGAATTTGTAACTGATTCAAATAATAATTCACAGGAACAATGTGTAAAGATAACACAAACTGATGATGTTTCAAAGGAATCCGAGACCAATGTTTCACCCATTGTGAGAGAAAATAAAGATCCAGTCATGGCAAATGGGTCAATCAGTGTTAGGTCTTCTCCTTCCTTGGCTGAACCTGAAGGTCCTAGTTCTCTACCCTACCCAAGTGATCAGGATGATGCTGTACTAGCTTCCAAGAAGTTTGGGACGAATGGTTTCTTACAAAGTAATGGTGGGAAGGAGCTAGAGGATCCTGTACCCGCATATTCAGGTACCTTAGTGGTTGTTCCAAAATGTCAACTTACAACTGAAAATGATGCAAGGGCTGTTCACAATGTTAATGACCTAGCAAAGGGTGAAGAAAGAGTGAATATTTCATGGGTGAATAACACTACTAATGATCTTCCTCCACCCTTTCACTACATACCCCAAAACCTTGTGTACCGAGATGCTTGTGTTAATTTTTCTCTATCTCGTATTGGGAATGGGGATTGTTGTTCAACTTGTAAGGGCAATTGTGTATTGTCATCAAAACCATGTCCTTGTACAAATAAAACTGGGGGTGAATTTGCTTTTACTGCACAAGGCCTGCTAAAGGAAGCGTTCTTGGATGAATGTATCGCCATCAACCGCGATTCCCAAAATTATTTCTATTGCAAAGCTTGTCCGTTCGAACGATCAAAGAATGATGATTGTTTAGAACCATGTAAAGGACACCTAAAGCAGAAGTTTATCAAAGAGTGCTGGAGCAAATGTGGCTGTGGAAAACAGTGTGGCAACCGGGTTGTCCAGCGTGGAATAAGTTGCAAGTTGCAGGTGATTATTTAAGTAATCTTTGCCACTAGTAAAAAAATGTATTGTCTATGATGTTGAAATCACTGAGGTGACATTATTTCATTGTTTATGTTCTCAAATTCATTTTTCCCAGCTAGAAATTTATTTAGATATGCCTTCGCTATTATGTGCTACTCAGGTGTTTTTAACTTCAGACGGAAAAGGGTGGGGTCTTCGAACCTTAGAGGATCTTCCAAAAGGCACATTTGTATGCGAGTTCGTTGGGGAAATTTTAACTGTCAAAGAGTTGCACGAGAGGAACATAAAAAATCCAAAAAGTGGGAAATATACATTCCCAGTTTTATTGGATGCAGATTGGGATTTAGGAGTTGTGAAGGATAGGGAAGCTCTTTGCTTATATGCGGCATCATATGGAAATGCTGCTAGATTTATTAATCACAGGTATTGAGGTTTCTCATATTTCACAGGTGTCTTTTGCAGTTATTTATAAAGGTTTTAGTTCTAGAGACTTTTGTACTTTTTTTTATTATGTGTTTAAAATAATTATTTTAGTAAATTACACCAGCCCCACTTGAGGTTTCGTGAAACTACACAAACATATCTGCGTTTTTAACATAAACTCATTGTAACGTTTTTCAAAAAGGATAATGTAAAAAGGGTGTTTGGTGTAATGTTTTTTAAACAATTAAGGGACGTAATTGTAGGGGTAGAAAAAAATCAGGTGTTTGTGTAATATCACAAAACCACTGGGTTGATTATCTCTTATTAGTGATCTTTATTAAAAGAAGTAAATATTACTGTTTCATGTGAGTTTTTTTGAAATTAATATAAGTGGTTTGTTGCTTGGTTTGGCACATACAAACGACTTTTTCCTCAACAAAAGTTGGTATTTACCGTGATTGTAATGCATTATTTTAGATTTTAGGTTATTAAAATCAATTTTGCAGCTATTGAAATTGATTTTATGATAAGTAAATTTTTTAGAATTTTTTCATTTAAAGAAAATATTTTCTGTTTTGATTTTCAATTTTCACTTTTAATTATGAAAATTCCATCGTGCTATTGAAGATTTTTATATGAAGTTATGAAAATAGTAAAATCACTGGGTTGATGGTATGTTAACAATACACTTCCATGTGGCTGTGCAGACATTGTACTCATTATCTGTCTATTGTAAATCAGAAGATTTTTAGTATTTCTGCTTCATTTTTGCAGATGCTTGGATGCAAACTTGATTGAGATCCCAGTTGAAGTTGAGTGCCCAACTCATCAGTACTATCATGTGAGAAGTTAGCAAACCCACTAATTCCATTTCCACTTTTTAATTACCTTTGTTGGCATTTCGGGAGAATGCTCTATAGAACAGAAATATTCTTGCTGATATTTTTAATGTGTTCAAATGTGCAGTTTGCGTTCTTTGCATCCAGAAAAATAGCAGCCCAAGAAGAACTCACTTGGGTGCGTGAGTTTGTTCTTTAACATGTTTGGTGAATATATTGCACTGATTCCTGCAGTTTCTTTGTGTAGTTCGTACTAATTGGTCTGATATATTAAGTAGAGCATTGGCAACAAAGGTTGAGTTAATTTGAGTAATTCATTATCAAAATATAGGTTTTATTTGTTTCTGGTTACTAATTGGTAATGCCACCATGTATACTAGGTAGTTTGGTTGGCAGGCCATTTGTTACCAAACATCATAGGTTATCATTTTTATGTAGAGTTCACTTCAAATTGTGTAATTAGTCAAGGGCCTTTTTTTGTAATGGAAAGCTTATATGCATGGTGTATCTGCAGGATTACGGCATCAACTTTGATGATGACGATGAGTCTGTTGAGCTTTTCCGGTGCAGATGTGGCAGTAAATTCTGCAGGAATATTAAGCGATCAAATAGTTAGTTCATTCTCCCATTTATGTGTTGTTTTGCCTTCAACATAAAAATATGACATGTTATTTCTGTTATTTCAATTTTCACTCCCTATTTTCTTTACAATTATTAGTCTGGTTGAGTAATGGTGAGGATTCAGACGTTCAAAACAAATTTGAGCTTTGAACCAAGCTGAACAGTTTGATGCTTTACCTGTGTGATTGCAAAACACTCATTAGTTATTAGGGTGGTCTCAACTTACTATATTTAAATAGTGTATGTTTGCTACTAATTCATGGTTTAATCGTTATCATAATTTCACTAATTGATTTACGCTTTTGTATTGCAGGATCCCTCAGATCGTGAGTTGCATGATGACCATTCTCTGCCAAACCAGTTTTGTGTCTGATGATGCTAGTAATAGGAACAAGTTCCAACCAACTGAATTAGTCATTTTTGTGTTTTTACTTTCCATTATTTTTTGCTTGGAGGTTGGATACAAGTTACTATTAACAGCCTTCTGAAAACTGCAGTCATCTCAGAAAAATCAAGAAAGAAAGTAGCCTTTAGGCATTAATAATTCTGTCCGAGTTTATGTTAAGCATAATGCATGAAGTATTAACGGAAACGGGTATATAGTATAGAATTATTTAACTAATGGGTATATAAATCAAGAAGAGTTGAATATCTTTATTTGTTTCAAATCATAAAAAATAATGAGAAATTTGCCTCAAAACAATTATTGAATAAATTTTTTAAATCATTATAAAAATACAAGAACATTAATGGGACGAATCAAATAAATAAAGATAGAATTGAAATTACAAAACAAAGTAAGAAGAATAATACAACTTAAAAGAGAAAATGGATTGAAAACTGACTAAAGCAATGATATTTCATTTGAGAGTCCACACTTCGGTAGAAAATTGCAAAGGTAAACGACGAAAAATCAAAATTAACTTTTAAATCTAGATGTAGATGAATGGTTGTTAATGCATGGAAAAATAATAATAATGGTAGAGTTTTTGTTTTTAAAATTAACTTCTTTATTTCTTGATTTTCTATGCCCAGAAGCAATTTGTAACATTTATTATTTATGAAGTAAAATAATTAAGGATATTTTGGTAAAAAATAATTAATACTGGGGGCAATTAGAAAATAGTGTTATATAGAAAGGAAAAAGAATTCAAAATATTATCTTATAATTAAGATAAAGATGTGTAGATGACATAGACTAAAATATCTGTATCTACATAATCAAAATTCTTAGATTAAATTACTCTTGAAAGTTTTCTTTTAGAGTGTATTTATATTTTGGTTCTTAGATAAGGTGCGACTAACGAATGAAAATATAAATATTTACTTAATAGATGCATTTTTAAAATACTTTCTGTGAAAAAATTTATTAATACAGTTTTATTTTTAATTTATAAAGAGTATATCAGTATTTTTGTAAACAAGTTATTATCCATTTATAAAATTATATTTTTGTTATTTATTTTTAAAAATTCATATACAACTGTATTAATAAATTTTAGCTATTGAAAATAGATAGACCAATCTCATTTTCATTATCCAAAACATAGAGAATAAATATATTAAACTAGAGTGAAACTTAATTAAAAAAAGTTTTCTTAAACTACATTTTATATTTTGTCACATGCGTGTGCATAAAATAAAACTCCATATATAATTCCTAAATATATTAAACACTGAAACTGGCCTGGAATAGTAATGGGCCGAAATAAGAGCCAAGCCCAGGCCCATGGCGATTAAACCCTAGTCAGCATGTATATATAGAACAGAAAGAAGCAACCCTAGGGTTTGTTGTTCAACCGAGACGCAACAATGTCGAAGCGAGGTTCGTTTTAACAGTCGAATGCGTTGATTAATTACTCTCGAAATCGATCATCGTGTCTTAATTAACCATTTTATGGCGTTTCAGGTCGCGGAGGATCGGCGGGGAACAAGTTTAGGATGTCACTGGGTCTGCCGGTGGCGGCGACGGTGAATTGCGCCGACAACACTGGCGCCAAGAACCTCTACATCATTTCAGTGAAGGGGATCAAGGGGAGGCTGAACAGGTTGCCTTCGGCTTGTGTTGGAGACATGGTTATGGCCACCGTCAAGAAGGGAAAGCCCGATCTCCGTAAGAAGGTGTTGCCGGCCGTCATCGTCCGTCAGCGCAAGCCATGGCGCCGAAAGGACGGAGTATTCATGTACTTCGAAGGTATTGCACTTTCTCTCGCCTTTGATTGATGTTTTTTTTATTACGTTGTTGTTTTCGAATGATTTTTTATTTGTCCGTTTTGTTTTGCAGATAATGCCGGTGTTATCGTGAATCCAAAAGGTGAAATGAAAGGTATGGACAGTGAAATTTACTTATGGAACTTCTCTCGATAGTGTTTAGTTGCAATTTGAATTGTTGTTGTTCTTTAAATGCGTTTAGTGTTTGTGATTGAGTTTTTGCTATTAATGGTCATGTTATGCAGTGTTACTTTGGGTTTTGTGTTTGATGGAGTGTCACTTGAATTTGTAGGTTCTGCTATTACCGGACCAATTGGAAAGGAGTGTGCTGATCTCTGGCCCAGAATTGCAAGTGCTGCCAATGCTATTGTTTAAGTTGGGTTTCTAGTGTTTTTGTAATGTCTTTCTTTACTTTAAGTTGTTTTTTAATATTTATTTAGGTTGAATTGCAGACAATGCGTCACATATAGTTTGTCTTTGTTTGACTTCTCAGTGAGAAGTGTTTTGATGGGAGATATTGATAGTTTATAAGAGCTGGTTTTTTGGTTATTCTTCTCATCTTAATTTATTGTTTAATTTGCTTTGATATGTTGCTTATCATTGTGAGTGCATGAATTTATTTGTATTTTCGAATGATGTTTAGACGAGAGAGGGATAACATGCCTTGTTCTGCAAGAATTGTCTGGTTGTATTGCAGTCATGTGGCATGCATTTGTTAGGTTTTAATTTTCTTAAGCTGTTGGAGTAGTGTGATAAAATTTAATTGTAGATCTTGTCATTTTCTTTTTTTGAAGTCCTAGAGAAGGTAACACTGACCCTTTCCCCTATTATGAAAAAACTGGAATCTCTAGTTTAAAAATCTAACTACCCATTTAATTTTTTTTTGTGTGTCCCAGCTATATTCTTCTTCCAACTGCCTTGAGCCTTAGGTCGTTTAATCCCTTTTCCAATTTATTAAGGGAGAAAACTTGCATAAAAGTATTTTTGTTTGAGGAGTTACTGAAAACAAAATTGTTGTGAAAAAATAACACCTTATTATGAGCAAAGCTATTGAAATTTGGTTATTATAATTTAGCATTTCATCCTACAGAACCGTGGAATATTATTTGTTTTTGAAACGACTAAAGTAGATAATTATCGCAGCATTTTATTCAATTAAATTTGAATAGTTGTGAGGATTTGCTATTGTAAAAAGGTCTTGATTAAAACGAATGGTTTTTCTTTTTGAATTATTTCGGAAGAATGATTTTAATTTATATATTTTTTTAAAATTCATTGTATTCCTTAAAAGGTTACTTAAATGTGTTTTCCATCTGATCCACTCTTAATAAATGATACCAACTGATTCAATTGACAGAAGAGAGGAAAAGTAATAATGTCTACTTGAATTAACAAGTAACACAATTCACAAAATACTGCAATTCTCTAAATGAACTTTATTTATTTGGCATAACTTGAAATTTTGTGAAAGAGTTTTAATTGATCTTATATTGAACCCTAAACACTATACAATCATCCTAAACATTCCCTCAATTTTTTTGAAGAGTTCCGTTAACGTTGAAATCAGGTTTTGGGATTCCAACTTTTTTTTTATTTCTTTGGAAAATATCATTTGAAATCAACTGTTGTTTTTAAACAACTATTTGATAACTTTTTTAATAATATAATATTCAGATAATAAAAATTAAAACATGTTATATAATAAAATAATGATATACAGTTGTAGGATGGTTCAATGAAATATGAACGCACATTTTGTTTGTAACTTTACATTACACTTTATTTAAGCAATGACATTATCTGTCCCTCAAATCAAACTGAGTTCTTTGAGAATTTGTTTTTTTTAACCCAAATTTTTGTGATGGGAGGTTTGCATGACATGGCATCTATGCCGCAAATTTAAATTTGTTAGTGATAAATTCATGAAGGATAAATGCATAAGTAGCAGAAATTGAACCCAAGTGGAAAAGGCCTTGTTCGAGGTAGTTCAATCCTACCCTTATTGGTGGACTTCATTTCATTTACATCACTGCATGAAACAAAGCTAAAGCTAGTGATTCTGATCTGGTTGTTTTCATACCTTGGAGCACAAGAGGAACTTGCCAAACCATTGAGCAAAAAAGGGTAAATCACAAAGGATGCAGATAGCAAGTTCTAGTGGGTAGAGCTACACCCGTATAGAAGACTCTTCAAAAAAGTGCTTGAGCACTTCATTGATGTTACACCACTTGACGGCTTATTTTCAATCCATTCCATGCTGGGGACATTATTAATCTTTGAAAAGGCCACAAACTAAAGTTTGATCACTTGATGCAGTGTTCATGATGATCATGCTCTTCATTTCCAGCAAATAAAAACTTGACACCCTATACTGTGTGGTCCACATTTGATAACCTACCTTTCATAATGCATTCATCCAGTCTAATTCCTCATGATGCATGTCTAATAGCATCACATGTTGTCACTTGATCTTAAATGTGAAGCTAGCTAGCATAGCCAGCAGAAGGAAGATGTCACAGTTTTATATCCCTCAAAGGACTCAGTTCTTGAAGCTTCAGTTCAAAGCAAAAATGAGAGTTAGCCCTTTAGTGACCCTTGGTAATGTCCCAAGAAAGAGGTTACTTGGTTGTGGCACTTCATCAAGAGTTCTCAGACAGCTAGTTTGCAAGTTGAAGCATAGCTGGAAGAAAACTACGGGGTGGCACAAGAGAGGTCCACAGTACAGCTATGATTTTCGCAGTTATTGCCTCAACTTCAGTGATGGCCCTTCAAACGACCATATCCACACGCCTCCTCCTCTTCTTGGCTGATGATATGTCTTGTCTTTAGAATCTTCCCCTTTGGTCATTTTTATGATCAAAAGTTTGCACACAATTTGTGTCCAGGCGTTCATCAGATGTATGGTTTCACTATTCAAAGAACGTTTTCAAAAGTACTTATATATTACTCATTAAGGTTTACATCATCAACAGTGAAATTTGAATTTACATTTCTTAAGATGAATAATAAGTTTTCCTACATTTTGTTCTCTTTCTAGTATACTCATACTTTGCATATGCAAACTTGCTTTAGCCATTTGTATTCAATCCTTTGTTATGATGAGCATATATATATATATATTGAATTGTGATCACAGATTTCTTCTCTTCTCTCTGGAATCTGTTCAAATTTCATTTTACAGTGGTAAGGGTCTCACTACATGTGATGAGATGTCCTCTTAGGAAAATAAAGATCCACTACCCCATATCAGTACCTCATTTATTTTTCAACAAAATGAAGGTACAAAAGTTTGAAAAATTGCTTCCCTTAGCTGGAACATGTACAATATTATTCAGCTTACTTTATTTCCCTTCTGGCCCCCTGTTAATCCTTTTCTTAAACAACCTAATTAGCGATTCAATCATTTCCTAAAACACCTGTATGTCACTATGTCTCTGCCCTATGGCAATCCAGAGATTAAAGGACCTATAAACATCTTTTCAAACACAACTAGGATTCGGATTCAGAATATTGTCCATGGCAATAACAGAATGAATGATTTGTATACTGAGATCTTATGTAGCAGAAATACAAAAGAATAACAGACTAATAAATATAACAAAACTACTAAAGACTTTTATTAGTGTTGTCAATATCAATGATAACATTTCACCGTCTTTCCAAAAAGGTGCCCGTGATGTGTGGCAATGATGATGGACTGACCCAAAATTCTTAAAGAGTGCGTAAAAGTTAGCCGAAAGAAGTTTTCTTCCAACCTGGAATACGGATGAACACACATCAAATAATTTGAATCCTTACTAATAAGTGAGGTGCAACAAGGTAGTATGATTAATGCTTCTGATTGAAATTCTCTATTGCGGCATAAACAAGTTTCAATTTTATGTATAAACCTATATACAACAGTAGTTTCTAATAATAATAATTTAGTAAAAGGTAGCCATGGATATATAAGTTAGTGTAAATTTTATAAGTCGGTTTTACTTGTTCAGTTAATTTTAAGTTCTTTTCTTAATAATATATGTATAGAAACACTCATGTATTTATTTTCTTTACATCAGGTTATGTATTTAGTAAATATGATTAGCAAACACAACCAACAAAGTGGAACGAAATAATAAGGCTCACATGCAGGCCATTTAATGAGTGCTATTGAAGTTAATACTTGTAATTATGAATGACTAAAACTAGTTGTCAATTATCCAACTGTACAAAGTACTGGTATACTACTTTCGAGTTTTCACCCCAAACTTTGAATTACTAAGCAATTCAAAATACTATTTCTATGTTTGTTTTTCAAGCTTGCATGTTACATTTGCCACTAAAATTATATGCAGACAATGATTTTTGTCTACAATTTCACATATCCTTAAAAGGCCATGTATATTATACTATAATGTCGATTAATTCACACTGTTTTATGTAAATTTTACATCATTGGTAAAATTTGTACACTCAAAATCAACTGGTGTATTAATGTGTTGGACAAGAATGATCACCTAGCTATAGTCACTGTGTGTCCCACACTCCATTTCACGCCTATATGTATTTTCTTCACTCAGTTTCCTTTTTCACAGAATTCTTCCATCCCTCTCTGTCAAATGGCCAAGTGTCTGGCACTCTCACTGATCATATTAGGCCTCTTCATTGGTCTGGTGAGTCCAGAATGGAACATACTGAACCTATGGGGAAAAAGGGTTGAGGAAGTGAGTCCAGAATGGAATATACTGAACCAAAGATGGGGGGAGAAAGTGGTTGGAGACAACTTGAAGAGCTACTGTGAGAGTTGGAGGATAAATGTTGAACTAAACAACATTAGGGGGTTCAGAGTTGTTCCTCAAGAATGTGTGCAACACGTGAAGAAGTACATGACTTCATCTCAGTACAAAGCTGACTCTCTGAGGGCAGTGGAAGAGATTAGGCTCTATCTCAGTGGGTACTGCACTTTGAAAGGTGATGGCAAAGATTCCTGGATTTTTGATATTGACGACACCCTTTTGTCCACAATTCCTTATTATAAGAAGCATGGTTTTGGGTAAGTGCCTAATACTACTAAGCCTTTTGTTTTTATTATATATATATATATAGTGCACACACATGTAATTAACTTTTGGTGTTACTCTAATCTAGTATAATCATGGGAACCGTTCAGATTTCAAGCATTAACTAGTTTACAGTAGACATGATGATTATGACACCATGTCGAGTAGATTCAGTTGCTGCTATTTTTGTCCAAGTGGTGCAAAACTAGTTCATGTCATTAATGGTGAAGATGTTGTGGAATCAATTCATTTTTGTTGGTTCAATTTGTTTATATTTTCTGTGTCTTTTACCAAGGAAGTGCAATCTGTGATGCGTCATATAGTGACGTGTGTAAGTCACTCCACATTGTTTTATTTCCACTGACGAAAGTTCCCAAAGTTGTTAGAATAATTTAGCCAAAATTCTGTCTTTGTGAAGATTATTCAAAGAAAGAAAGGTGAATTAGGTCACTAAGCTAATCTGATGTAGCCAGGATAACAAATCTCCTTTCATTTGAATCTAAAAAGTGTAAAGAATTGGTATTTAATTTTGAAATACTTGAAATCAAGAGTTGCACATAACTTGTTTGTGTTTGTTCTGTAACGAAAGCAATATGGACAAATTTCTTTTGATGTTGTTGATTATGAAATTTGTTGTTGATTATTAACATTAAAATACACCAGGGGAGAAAAGTTGAATGCAACATCTTTAGAAGCATGGATGAAGCAAAGCAAGGCACCAGCTCTTGATCACACATTGGAGCTCTTCCATGAAATAAAGAACAAAGGCTTCAAAATCTTTCTGGTTTCTTCAAGAAAGGAAATCCTTAGATCTGCAACAGTAGACAACCTAGTCAATGTTGGGTACCATGGTTGGGCTACTCTTAAATTGAGGTAATCAATTCAATGTTAACGGTTTCTGTCAGAAATTGAGCACTTAGTTATGGGACCCTAATGTCCTACAGTAAGAAATTTAGCACAGTATCCCTAACAAAATTGAATAACTTGGCAGGGGTTTTGATGATGAATTGATGGAAGTAAAAAGATACAATTCTAAGGTGAGACAAGAATTGGTTGATGAAGGTCATCGTATATGGGGCATTGTTGGAGATCAATGGAGCACTTTTGATGGACTTCCTATCCCAAACAGAACATTCAAACTACCCAATTCCATTTACTATAAAGCATAAATTTCTCAATCTCCATCATATATATATATATATATATATATATATATATATAAAACTTTTACCTTTATCACCATTACCACAAGCTTTTGTCCCTTCATCTATGTCAAAGGTTTATCACAATGGAAATCTTCTTACTCCATTGTAAAAAAACATGTGGAAAAAGGGAAAAGGCTATTTATTAAAAAAGGGTCATGCTAGCTTTACTTCTTCTTTGCCAAACAAAGAATCATGGCTATGCTCTATTTTTCTACTTTTCTTCCTCACTAGGACTAGATGCAATGTAAAATATATAAAAGCAATTTTCAAAGTGTTGATGACATGCTTTTCAATATGTTTTTGAATACCTAATATTTATGGATTTATTGCTGACTAATTATTGCAACACAAATTGATCCATTAATTTTTTTAAAAATTAATTTATATTATTGTTAAATAGTTTTTAAATTGGTATCTAATTAGTGACCAATATTTAACTACCAATTATTTAAATAATTAGATTTATAAACAAAGATTGTGTTTAGTATCTGGTCTCTGATTTAGTCACTACAACAACTAATTATTTTTAGTCTATAAAATTAGTCTCTATTTCATGATTTTCTTGTAATGTATAAATAATACATTAGGAAAAAATAATTATGGAAAACAAAATAAAAAATATATTTAAAAAATTGAGTTTGAAAAAAATTAGACAAAAATATAATTCTAAGAAGCCTAATCCAAAAAAATATTTCATAAATATAAATCTATAAATATATTATAGAATACTAAATTCGAAATATATTTTGACTTGCATTCTCCACTCCTATTAAGAAGCTAAAAAAGAGATTTTCGTCAATTTCATATAATGTTAAGGTGCATGATAAATTTTTTTGGCAAAAGTTCTTGTTTTATAGGTATACACTCTTATTGTCCAAATATAATTTATAAGAAAAAAAAGGTGTAGGGTCTTAATGATGACAGTAGATAATCCCATTATTATTATTATATTCACACATCTCACTTTTCTTCCATTTCATTTTTTATCTTTAGTTTTGCAAATTAAACTATTTATTTGGTTTGTTCTTTTTTTAAGTTTCATTTATATCCAGAAAATAATATATTTCATTTTCACTCGTGCATAAAAGTTAAGTTTTGATCTTCTTTGGTAGTATCACATAATTTTTGTTGGTGATATAATTTTGTTATACAAACTTAAGTTCTAATTTTTTCATGAATAAATTTAAGTATTTTAATTGAATTTCTAGTTGTTATCTTTTTTAGTGATGTATTAGAAAATATAATTTTTTTATTAATATAAAATGATATTATGATTATTTAATAATTGAGTTTTATTGATTTAATTAAAAACATGGTTTATATAATCATTATTGTCACATGCACTTTTTGATAGTTTTGATTGATTGCATTAAAATAAGAAATATAAGAAAATATAATAAAAATCATCATATCGTTATTGTATTAATTACAAAATTTCATAATTTTTAGCATTTAAAGACATGATGAGACAAAACAACAACTACATGTCGAGTTAAGAAACTAAACAACAAAAACTCAATTAAAAAATATAAATATTTTATATGTTTAATAAAAATAATTAATAAATACTTAATTAGAAATACTAAATTTTATAATAAAAATAAAAATTTAATTAAATCTAAAAACTTTTTAGCGGTGAAATTTGTTATTTTTTTTCTATCTGAGTCTTTATTTCTCATAACATTATTTATTACCTCTTTCCACTTTCTCTGCCTTTCTTATTTTATGCCCTACAAAATAACATTTTGCAAGTGTTATATATTTTCAACAATTCTTTTTTGAAGAATATATTTTCAGCAATTAACACTTTAATAAAAATAAAAATAAAAACAAATTAAATCCTTGCATGAATTTTGTGTCAAAACTACAACATTATTTAAAAATTAACATCACATCCAACATTCTAACAAATTTTTTTTTCCATTTCATCATGTTCGAAGAAAACTGTTTTATCTATTTTAAAAAATAACTTTTAGATAGTTCTTTTCGAAATATTTCTGGAATATATTTTTCAGAACACATTTTATTAATTTTGGATTTGTCAATTCAGAAATAAAAAAAAATATTTAGGAAAGAATATTCTGAAAGGATTTTTTGTCTTCAAGATTTCCTATTTTGAAAATACTTACGACAACCTTATTTTGGAATCACATAAAACACTCTTTACTTACGATAACCTTATTTTGGAATTACATAAAACTGTGAAAAAGTAATTTTGGAATCACATAAAACTGTGAAAAAGTAATTTTGATATTTTAAAGAATGTAATTTTAAAGAATGTAGGGGTGCAGGAATAAACTTCCTAAATTTTTTTACAAGTTTTACTATACTCTTAAAGTGTTGCACTTTTATAAGCTTTTATTAGCACTTCAATTATTTATAATTTTAAAATTAATTTAATTATTATATTTAAATATTAATTTAATGTGATTATAATTACATGAAAAAAATAATTGTGATAGAAACTAGTATTAATTCAATGGGATTGTAATTAAATGAAAAGTAATATTATAAACAATTAAACTAAATGTTACAATTAATTTTTATTTTAATATTATTAAGTAATATTTTGCATGAATGAAAAATATAACTTTTTCTATTGATTATGATTCTTAATTGTTTTTATAATGACACATTTGAATAATTATTCTTTCTAAAATTGGTAGTCCATGTACATATAGTTTCCATATTAAAAATAGTTTTTATTACTAAGATTCATAATCTTACATAAGTCTTAACTTTAATAATCGCTATTATCATATTTAACAGAATTTTTCACAATATATTAGTCTTAATTTAAAAATTTTACCAAGACCTTTGCATATAAGAGAAACTCAATTTGATTCCAATTTAAAAAGTACACACATAAAACATAAAAACTAAACGTTTTTATTTTTATATAATTGTTGCACTAAAAAAAAACATGAAATAAAAATTAATTTTAGATAAAAAATAATTAATTATTATAATAATTAAATTAGAGACAATTTTAGAAACTATAAATAAAAATTGATTCTAAATTAGTTTTTATTATTGTTAAATGGTTTATAAACTGATATCTAATTAGCAATCAATGTTTTAACTACAAAGATTTTAGCTAATTAGATACTAATTTAGAAACCGTTTAACGATAATATAAACTAATTTAGAACAAAAAAATTTAATCCGGAAAATGGTCTCTAATTTAGTTACTATAACAACTAATTATTGTTGATCACTAAAAATTAGTTTCTACTTCATTATTTTATTTTCTTGTAGTGTTGTCATATGTATCGTTTAAAAAAAAATTATATTTATTAAAAAATTATATAATTTTATGATTAAAATCTAGAATTAAAACATATTAAGTATACCAGCATTAAATAAACTTCAAATAACCCAATTTAAATAATAAAATTTAATTATTTTTTAATGTGTAACTTTTAAATCAATACAACTTTATAAGACAAAAATTAATTTTATTAGTTTATATTAGTTAAAAAAAATTTAAAACTAAATTTAATATTTTAAAATTTGTTCCATATATTTATTATAATTTAATTATAAATTGTTTTAATTAATTTTTATAATTAATATATACCTTAAAAAGTATCTTTTATTCTTTTTAAAAACTTAAATATACTTTTTTTAGCCCATAAATTTTAATTTTTTCAACAAGTATTTTTACATTAATCTTTATAAAATAAGTAAATTTTAATTTTTATCTTTATTAAATATTTTTCCATGGTTTAATTCCTTTAAAATCTAATATATTTATTTTTACTTTTAAACTTTATTTGAAGATAGATGAATCAATATGTACCCATCACATGATGTTTTTTTATTAAGACTAGTCATTTGGATAAACCCTAAACTTTTGATTGTGCACCGTGCTTTTTAAAATATGAATAGTTTTTTTATATTATAATTTATTGGTATTTTATTAAATAAACCTTCTTATACTTAACTTGAGACTAAAGAGGTATTTTATTAAATAAACCTTCTTATACTTAACTTGAGACTAAAGAGGTATTGTTATCTTATTTAAAAGAGAATATAACTTATAAAAAAGTTCATTAACAAATGAATTCAATAAAATTATTTAGAATCTTAAAAAAAATAAAAGGATATTTTTTTTTTACTTGAAATAAATTAAAATAAATAAATAAATAAAATTAGTTAAGATTTAAAATAATTTTTTTTAAAGAAAACTATTTAGGATTATATCTCTTTGTAGTAGTTAAAAATTAGAAGATAATCAACCATTAACTAGAACTTATAAATACACTAGCCATAATAAACACAAACAAAACAAAAATACTATGGTTGGAGATTATTTAAACTTTTGGATCAGAACAACACTCAATATAATAAATTAGTTTTAATAAGAACTTAATTAAAAATATTCAATTTATAAGTCACATAAAAAAATTATGTTTCTTTTTTATTTTTTTATTTGAAAACAATTAAACAATTGACACAAAAGATTAGGGATGTCTTGAACACAAAATCAAACATAAACACTCAATTTAAAAATATAAATTTTTGAATATTTAGTAAAACAATTTTTTAATAAAGATTCAATTAAAAATTCACAACTTTATCATCAAATTAAAACTTAACTAATTTGAAGAACTTAAACATTTAAAAAATTATAAAAACGGATATTATTTTAAATGATTACATCATCTTTTCACAAAACATATATACATGATACTAAGAATTAAAATTAAAATTTTTACCTTTTGTGAGAACTAAGACTAAAGAAATTTATTACCAAAAACTAAAGTCTAAATTTGCTATATTTTTTATGAAAATAAAATATATATTAAATATTTTTTTTAATTTGAATCTTCCAAAAAGAGGTATAGAGAATTCCAAGCATGATAATTTCAAAATGCACAAATTAAACAGGTGTTATTATATTTTATTTTAAGATCTTAATATAACTTAGCAATAGTAAAAAATATTATATTTTAAAAATGATTTTTTGACATTGAAAAGCAATTGTGAATTTAATTTTGGCTTTTGAGGAAAATGAAAGAACATTTTGGTAATCATACGGTGGAAACCAAATGAACCTCACGTGTGGACCGTTAGATATTTTTGTTGGCTTCCATCATGAGCATGATCGCAGACAAGGTCCTACGTTAGAATCAGACATTATTACGTTGTGGAATGTACATTACATGGTACTACCACACCACCAATTAATCACCGAGAATCACTTCACGCGCCACGCTGGCGCGTACAATTGGTTCCGGCTATTCCTCCAAAAGGGAGCCAAAGCCAAAGCGCATTCGTTCGTCACCGTTCACTCTCGCCAGCACCCAACCTTCTCCTTGCCGGTGACGGAATTTAAAGCACCCGCCCTAGTCTGCGTCAAATTTTCCAGCTTCACGTGACCCCTTTTCGGGTAACCGATTTCGTGAATTTTCCTTCTTCTTCTTCTTCTTCTGTTATTTGCTGAAATACCCTTTGCTTCAATCCCCCGTTTTTCGGGGATTGTTTGGCCCAATTCACGTTGGGTGGCTTCAATTCCTTTCTTTGTGTTATTGGTTCTACCCGTTTGCGTTGGTAGGAACTCTGTTCCTAATTTACCCAAATTTTCATGTTAATTCTATAGGTTGTGAGTTTGCATGCGTCTTGCTATGCATATCTTGTGAAGATTTGTTTGTGGAGTGTGAATTGCGTCCTAAGGGGTATTTTTTTTTGCTGGATTATTTGCTGTGGATATTTTTTATCATCAGTTTTTCCATTTTTTTATTATTTTTCATAAAGGAGCCTACAGTGGTGGCTTGCATATTGGGTTGATTTATCTTTGTTGTTTTTTTGAGCATGTTTAGCACTTTGGAGTTGGAACTGTGTGAAAACAGTTGGGAAGAAACTGAAAATTGGTAGAGTCTGGGATACGGAGAGAACTTTTTGTTACTTATCGTTTGTCTACCATGAATAATACATAATGCAACAGTGAAACTTGATGTTTGCAGTTTATGTGGGAGAGAACATGTATTTTCTCGTTATCCTTGTGCAACTTTTGTGTGTCTGCTTAAGCTCGTCATTCTTGATGTGTGAACTTTTGTTTGGCCAGTAAACTAAACTTTTACTAAGCAGCATCGATGGTGAAGTTGATAGTCAACCTAGATGTTCTCACTTATACATACATTGTGATGACAGTAACGCATTTTTTTAATGTCAAGGGGAACTGAAAAAATCTTTATTTTTGTCTCTTGCTTCATCTTCTATTCTTTAGGACAGTGTATTACAAAGCCACCCTTTAAGGATCGTCCAGCATGCTCCTAAAATTTTTACTCAACCCCCTTTCTTTTTCATTTCATACTGGGATATTTCGTGTCTGATTTTTATTGCACCATTTAGCATCTTTTGTGCCAAATAGAAGTGTACCAAAGCATATTTTGTAGTTATAATTTAGACAGTTGTATCTCCCATAGAAGTGTACCAACTTTACTTTATATATCATGCATTACCAATCATTTTTGTAAGAAAGACGTAGCTCCCTATTTTTATATTGGAACCATTCACACAGTATCCTTAAAAAAATATCAAAGCAAGGGAATTGCGAAGGAGATAGGTGTTATTTTCCAATCAAGAAGGTTGTTAGTGTAATTAACAGTAACTTCCAGAAAGCTAGTTTTCGTATATCAGATATATTAAAATCCAAGGCATTGGATACTTACCTTATACTCAATTTCAAGGTTTGTGATTAAAAGTTATGATGGTTTAAGGTTTTTAAATTGTTCATATGTTCCTTCTATCATGTTTAGATTTTTGTTTATGATTACACAATGTTTTTAGTTGTCTTACATTCATTACGATATTATATAATCTAAAGAAACAATTTTCTCACAAGTTTTTTGCTTTAATTTTGGTTAACTGATGCTAAAGTCTTTTTTTTTATCTTTATTTCATGTTGTGAAGATTGATGACAACTTGTCTGGTTTGGGCATCAAGAACAAAAAGCAACCTTTGTAGAATTTTTCTGGTAAGCATTACCATCCATGGGAAATGTAAAGTCTAAAAGCTTTTAGCAGTTTGACTAGATAGCTGACACTTTTATCCTTTCAATTAACAATTTAGGAAAATTATGGAAGCACGTCCTACTTTCTCTATTGAAAGATCAAATGCTAAGCAACATAATAACATGGGGATGTCTGAAGCATTTTCTTCATCGTTGCCTGTCCTTCCAATGCCTCGAGAAGGGACATGCCCCAAATTATCTGATTCTCAGCCAGCATTTATGGAAAAAGGGCTTAAACCAAAACCTTTTACTCATTCGAATCATTTAACTACCAGTGGAGCTGTCGGGCATATGTTTTCATCTTCTCCTGGATATTCAACTGACCTTCATCACTCATCCTTTTCATCTCATGAAAAGGACCCTAGAAATACTCCTTTTATTTCACAGTCATTGAGTAACATGGCTTCACTGCCCTTATCTTATTCTTCAAATAGTGAACCAATAGCTTCTACAACCTCAACACCTTATTCCAATGGAAACAGTGTTTCCTGGCATACAGATTCCCTGCCTAGCTTTCTTGATTTCCCTGCCAATACCTCAATTGATAATAGTCAAGTAGAAAGCAGTGCCTGCAATATTATGGCAACTGAAGAGTATTCTAAGAGAAATGATTGGCAGGAGTGGGCTGACCAGTTAATCAGTGATGATGATCCGTTGACTTCTAATTGGAATGAGCTTCTTGCTGACAACATTCCAGATCTCGAACCAAAGGTTAAATTTTTAATTTCTCAAACCAACATTAGCTTGCAGGATATACTTATTAGCAATTTATTCAAGGAACGTGTTAGAAACTCATTTTGTTTCGTAAGGCATTGTACCAGGCCTCAAATTCATCTTCACAACTTCCAATAGGACACCAATCTCAAAGCCATCAACAACTTAATGTTTCATCTGGAGAAAATCGTATTGGTGTTGCCCCATCTTCGTCAGCAAATTCGGTGCCTTCCAAGCCACGAATGCGCTGGACACCTGAGCTTCATGAGGCATTTGTAGAGGCTGTCAACCAACTTGGTGGGAGTGAAAGTATGTCCATCTTCTTTGTCTCTTTTCAGAAAAAGTCCTTAGTTTCTTAAACTTCTGCCTCCATATTTTTTTCCCAATTTCTGTTAACAGGAGCTACCCCTAAAGGTGTGCTGAAGCTTATGAAAGTTGAAGGACTAACTATATACCATGTTAAAAGCCACTTACAGGTGTATACCACTTGCTTTGTCTTCCTATTTTGTTTCCTTGCATGTTTTTGGTGAAACATATTGCTTCATGAAATGCAGAAATATAGGACAGCTAGATATAGACCCGAGTCATCTGAAGGTACACAAGATATTCTTTGGATATATACCATCTCTATACTGTATAGCTAATGTTTTGCACGTTAGGGTGAGGAGATCATTGGCTATTAATAACACTTTGATGTATGAACTTTCTGCAAAAGCTTTTACCTAGATGATGATTCTCATCGAATTTCATATTAATAGGAAGCTAGTTTGCTGTATATAAAAAATAATTGGAGTTTTACACAAAATATGCTTTTCAAACAAAGTAACACTTTATATAAGGAGTTATTGAATGGTGCAAGTGAAATCTTACATTCTTGCCAGTGGATCTTAATCCCTTTGTGAAAAATATTTCGATTGTATGTTTTTGGCTCCTCCTTTTGATTATGGTATGACTTTTTTTTTCTTTTGTTTTTCCTCCTCATTGGCTACTTTATTATGAAACCATTTAATATGGTAGTTCCCATGGATTCTTTTCCTATATTCGGCTTAACTTAGTAGTGAAAATTCTAAATGTAGCATGTTTTAGAAGTGAGTGTTGCACACTTGTAAAAGGAAGACCGTGGAATTTTGAAATCTGGTGAAAATTAGGTTACCGCTTCCATATATGTGGAGTCACATTGAAGTACCTCTTGGTATGCACCGGAACATGTGTAAACACACTTTTTATTTTTGGTTTAGTAATGTATTTAGTCCTTAAAATTTTGGGTGAATCTGGTTATGATGCCTAAAATTTCTTTAAAAAATCAGTTAAAGTTCCTGAAATATTAAAAATGCAGTTTTAGTCTCTTAAATTTACTCTTTAAGGACTAAAAAAGGTTTTGAAAAAATCGTTTGTCCCTCAAATGTAGTACTTGGGGACTAAAAATGCAATCTTTTAAAATTGAGAGACTTTTTTTTTTGTTTTAAATTAGGGGAACCAAAATGTTTTTCACATCAAATTTTAGTGATTAAAATATAATTAAGCCTGTTTTATGAATACCAAAGAGAATATAAGCGATTTTGAGCTTTCAAATTACTTCAAGTAACTGTAATATCTCTTATTTTAATTTTAGGCTGAAATTTTATATATTGGAGAAATTATGAGACCTAACTCTATTTGACTGTTATTTGCCTGGTGCTATGCATTTGATGTCTTGAAGTAGCGGGTAGTAAATCTCTTGAAATCTAGAGCAATACACCTTCTCTTTGTGGTCCTATAATAATGCACAATTTGTTGATTACAATTCGCAGGAGCTGCAGAGAAAAAACTAAGTCCAATAGAAGAGATATCATCTCTAGATTTGAAAACGTAAGTAAACTATGTATTTCTATTTAAGTAACTTCTGTTATGTAGTTTTATATTTCATTTAAAATTGATACATCAAACTGTTCAGCAACACTTTGTTCTCTGATGAGACTTTACTAATACATATTTTCCGCATATGTTAAATATGTTGTATTCTTCAAATTTTAACGCTATGTCCAAATTTTAAGAAAACATGGCTTTTGGAACTTAAAATGTGTGCTTAAGCCTTAATTTTTCCATTTGTCATTGGTGTTAGTTACTTGTTCTGTTTGGCTGGAAAATTTTATATCCAATTATTTTAGATAGGTAGTAATTACATCCTAGAGATTGACACTAACACTCACAGCACTGGTATTCAACTTGCATGGGGTTTCATCCCTTTAAGCTTATTTCTTCATTAGGCGGTAATTATCCAAATCTTATCACTTAACTGGAGAAAAAAACACGTAAATAAACAAAAAACTAGGGAAAGGTTCAAGAGTGACAGTCTGCAGCGATGTTCTTTTTAGTGGGTTATGTAGGAATCAGGAAAGAACCTTTCAAGTGTTTTCAAGGACCCATCTAGGATTAGGGTTACGAGAGTATTAATATTTAATGACACTATGTAGAGTTTTTGCTCATATTTGACTCATGCACAGACATGAATACTAATTGTTACGATGATTTTACCACTGAACTGTTGACAGTGGTATTGAGATCACTGAAGCTCTGCGACTGCAGATGGAGGTTCAGAAGCGATTGCACGAACAGCTTGAGGTATGATCACTGATCTTCCAGGAATTTTCTTCTAATGTGTTCATTAAATTGTTAAAAGTATGGAAATGTGAGTCAAAGAGTAGTTTTGAAGCTGTACTTCTGTCACAGCATGAGTATCAAAGTTCATTATTTATAGCTTCATTGAAATATTGAGAATAAGCTTTCAGAACTTGCTAGCATTATGAACTTCAACTGGTGTTTGTGAGCTTGGTGAAAGGAATTGAAGAACGTAACTTGCCTAGAAAGAAAGGAGTTAATATGGTTTACTATTCCTCTCATGTTCGTGCTTTCGTTCATATTTTTGTGAGTACAGAGGTGTTTCAATAATATAGTCAATAGATTAGTTTCACATCACTGTAGATAATTGTTGTAACTCTTAAGTACATAAGAATTCATTAAGAAAGGAAATAGTAGAAAACAGGAGGATCCCGAATCTTCCAAAAGCTACTAAGGAATCAACAGCAAAGAGAGTGAGTAGAAAAAGCTGCTAAAAAAGAGCAACCCTGCCCCTTTGCAAGTACGATTTCGAATAATACTTAAAAAAAACTTAAGGGAAATCTGCTAAGAGGCTAGGAAAGTGTTTCCCATAAAAGTTTTGGAGGAAGATAAATATTGCCAAAATTTATGGAATTAATATCTTAACAGAATACGCTAGTTCTTTTGAAAAGAGGACACTTTTCTACTCCCAAAACCTTCATTACCTCCTAGCTCTTTTGAAAAGAGGCCACTTTTCTACTCCCAAAACCTTCATAATCTGCAGATCAGGCACACTTTCATTAATTTCTGAACTGCCCATCTGGCGTGGGCAAGCATCACCTAGTTGCTAATGAGGGGGAGAATCGAACACTTGAATACTTCATCAAGCTTCTCATACTATTTGATGTTCAACTTAGACACCCTCATAATACGTTAGCCCTTATCAAAACACTACCCCCTGAAAGCTGATGTTTTGGTGACTTTCATTCTTTGAAACTTTAGTCGGTAACACTCCAAACTTTTTGTAGGTTGTTTTTCCAGAGATACTGACAACCAGCTCTGATACCAGATAATCAAAATTGTATCAGAAACACAGAAAGAAAACTGTCTTTACTAGAGATTCCCAATTTACTGAAAATATTAGACACTGCAGAACATAGAGAGTATTTACAACAGCAATACCCAAAGGCCCCAACTCTTCTCTATTGAAAAGACGAAATCCCTCTCTATCCATCTTCTAACTTATATACAGCGATTGGTCTACTAACATAAACCCACAGTCAATGGGCCTAATCAAGTTGCATGCCTGTCAACATAACTCCTTGTAATGACTAGACTAACATAACTAACTACTATTGGTGATTAGCTATCTAACACCAACTGGCTTACAGCCACAAACCAGTTGCCATGCTACCTCACAAAACGGAAAGAGGTGAGAACTTTTTGTTTTTTTTCTTGGAAGCCTAAAAGTAATTTCTATTATATTATTTGGCTCATAGGTTATGCCTAATAGAATTTGGGGTATGGGACTTTTGTTTTAATATTATTTTTCCCATGGTATGATCTTGATACACTTCTCTCTTATTTTGTTTGTTAGATTCAAAGAAATCTACAGTTGCGAATAGAGGAACAAGGAAGGTACCTCCAGATGATGTTTGAGAAACAGTGCAAATCTGGCATTGAAACATTTAAGGCATCATCGTCTGCTGTTGAGAGTCCATCTGGAGTTTCTTCTGATGCCATCAAAGATTCTGCGGCCAAAACTGAATCCGAAACAGTCAAAGTGGACCTTTGCGAGTCAGGACCAGATCAAGCCAATGGCAGTACCAAAGTTGAGGAAAGCTCATCGAAAGTGGATGAGAAGCAGGATCCTCCGGAATGTAAAGCTTCTGAGAATCCTAAGCAACATGCTAGTGAAGATAGTTCTAAAGCCCCAAAGCGTCCAAGGACTGAGGATTAAGCCATATGATCTACTGAATCAGCATTGAACTGGCAAGACGATACTGATTCATTCAATATTTTTATTTAGTAAGGAAGACTTGTTAGATTGATGTCTAGAGGTCCATAACTTGGAGTCCCCCCTGTCCTGTTGTGTTCAATGAGGACTTGCATGTCTATCTGTCATTTTGTTACATACAAAAATGATGAGTCAAATTTTTGATCATGACGTTCTTCGGACTTCTTATTTAGCATCCTGGTTAGGATGAGATTCTAGTGTACAGTATAGATAATGGCTACATCTCAGATCATAAGAGAGGAATGAATTAGGACAGCATCCGAACTCCTACATCAACTGTTTATTTTAAGCTATTTGAAGGGATAAATTATGCTTTCAATCATTGTAAAATAGGGAAGTTAATAAAACAAAAAAAAAATCGTATTAATTTAGATCCTATATAGTCTAAATATAATATTATAGTCCTATCAACGATTGAGGATGGAAACGTAATGCGGGAAATAGATTCCCTCGTCACCGCTATGCTTCGCAACTTCGTCTTTGCTGTTGCCATCGTCAACGTCTAGCTGAAGTGCTGTAATTTCTCGTGGGAGATGCAGTGTGTTAGCCATGTTATCGTCGTTAATGACGAAAAGCATAAAAATATATTCACCTTTTAGAGAGACTATACTGATCCAATTTCTTTTAGGATGGTGGGAATTGTGGCTGGAATCTCTGATGAACATATTTCTTCGTCTTCCTCAAAGGTTTAACTAGAAGCCTACAATGAACTTCTACAATATTAGTACTCAGGATAATACATACAGCTCCCATTTTCTATATCTGGTCCTGTTTAAAGTTAATAGCTATATAGAGTTAATTTATTTTAAATGAAACTTGTTTCGTGAAAAAGATGCCATCTTGATGCATTCAACACTACCAGAATCAAAGTGTGCTCTTTTTTAAACAAATAAAAACATATACACAACCAAATTTGCTTCATCTGCTCCGATCATATATCTCTAAAATCGATTACAAATATTTTTGTGCGGAAAGTATGAAGAAAACAGACATCCACAGTGATAGTCCTACATGACACTATTTCGGTAACCCTCTAAGCTTGTTCATGGTTATGATGCCAAATGGCTGGGAAAGATATGCCTGAGTAGTAGCCGATAGCTCTTGTGCCACAGCACGCATGATGGGTCTGGACTCTGGAGCAGCATGTGTGCATGCCAAAGCTATAGTCATTGTGAACACTACTGCTTCTGCTAATTGGCCTGTTGGAGGTGGAAGCCTTTGGTCTAGCACCTCCTTCAATTCCACCTGTGCTTCTTCCTCCATTGATGACAAATAGTTCTTTGAAGACAGTGTGCTCAAGAGTTCTCCAGGATGCTTTCCCATCATTATCTCCATCACCACCACCCCAAAACTATACACGTCGCACTTCTCAGTAACTCTCATAGTTTGTGCTAGCTCTGCATATTTCAACTTTTCTCATTGTTAATCACACCCTTTAATTTATATGACACAAGAGTATATTCGGACATTGACTAAAAAATTATATATACACAAAATATATTAAGAAACATTTAATACACGTTTTTAAATTGTTAGAAACATTTAACAGGACTTTTTAAAGACTGCTTAGCATGATGCAAACTATATAGTATACATAGTAGAATTTAAATTGATTGGATGATGTACCTGGAGCCATGTAGCCATAGGATCCAGCAACTGAGGTCCAAGTTGAAGTGTCCGAGCTTAGCAGTTTTGCTGTGCCAAAATCTGCAAGACGAGGTTCTAAGTCGGAGTCTAGTAATATGTTATTCAGTGTAACATCCCGGTGCAAGATTGGTGGGGAGCAATCAGTGTGCAGGTATGAAATTGCATGTGCTATTCCTTGCACAATTTTTAGCCTTGTGCCCCACATTAGCTCCATATTTTCTTCCTCTCTATATAGCACTTTTGCCAAACTTCCTCTGTCTACATATTCATAAACCAAGAACATTTGTCCCCTGCAAGAACAGAACCCATAAAGCTTTATTATATTGCGGTGCCTCACTCCTGTAAGTGATTTTATCTCATTCAAAAAGCTCTGGCGCTTCATTGCTGGAATGTCTTCAGAGTCTGATACGTTGAGCCTCTTCACAGCAACAACTTGACCTGTGAGTAATTGTGCTCTATAAACACTTCCAAATCCTCCTTTTCCAATGCAGTACTTGTCATTGAAGTCATCGGTGGCC
>Ga0123342_1001243_pt1 | contig 42800 bp, 15 predicted proteins | sample Turbeawhitnodule_FD_89960 | JGI IMG/M metagenome (GOLD analysis project Ga0123342, IMG submission 89960) | Root nodule microbial communities of legume samples collected from Mexico - Turtle bean Mexico white nodule | ecosystem: Host-associated > Plants > Roots > Nodule | place: Mexico: Nepantla...
CTAAACCCCATAAAACAATACCCACCACCCAACAACCAAAAAAAAAAAAAAAAAAACAAAAAAAAAAACCTAAAAGGATGAAAATTAAAAAAAAAAAAAAGGAAAGAAAGAGATTATCCAAGTCAATTGTAATTTTTACTTTAAATAAGGAAAAATCAAATATAACTATAAGATAACTTTATGTAAGACAAAGAAACACATAAAAAATAAGTACCATTTGACTTGTCATTATATTTAAAAAAAATAGGAAAAAATGATGCACCACCGACATTGTGAACCAAAACTAAGAAAGTTTTAGTTTTTTAGGAATTAGCAAATTTAGGTCCAATAATGGAACAATAGTTAAAAGTGTGTTTATTTTCTAATAAATTAATTCACAGTAGATAAACCATGTGTATATTAGAATCTCCTTTTATAGTTGAAGCTTCTCACTTTGAAACTCCTATTGCTTTCAACCTTAAGTTTTTCATCACGTCACTTACAAACATCTTACATACAAATTCATTTTCTTTTCTCAAACTCAAACGAGTGAAGTGCATGATTAATACTTAAGAAAATTATATAAGGAAATTAGTACCTATCATGACCAAATGCACATGAGACAGAGAATTTTTCACAGACAAAAGTAGCAGAAGTCTTTTCTGTAGAAGCAATAGATGCTTGGGTAGAAGTATTGCTTCCTCCATCACTAGATTCAGATAATTGATTACTAACTTGAGGCTCACTAATGTTAACGACAATGGGTAGTATTTGAACCCTAACTACCAAATCTGAATCGGATCCACGATCTTTAGATATGTCCACATTCAACTTTCCAATCTCAAGAGTAAATTTAGGTGTCTGCAATATTCAAAAGACATTCACAATATCCAGGAAAAATATTTTCAAACAATGTCAGTCCTAGTAGAATTAAAAATGCAAACACATACAAAATAATTTTTTATATATACTATATTAAACTTTGTTTTACTAGTCATAATAGCCATAACACTGTATTTTATAGCAATAATTCTAAATATGGTATTACATATTATAAAAAAACATCAAAGACACCATTAATGTATGTTTGGTCGAACAAGAAAATTAATTAAAATGGCACAAAGATGCATACCTTCACAACTATATTAGTCACATGAAGTGACAAATATCTTGCAATGTTGCTTATGGTCTTCCACTTCCCCTTTCCCTTTCCCTTGCTAGAAGAACCACCACTGGATTTTTTAGGTTTCTTCTTTTTTATCTCAGAGCTTTTAATTGGAGGTCGTGTAACGACTTCTAAGTTGCATATTATTAGTTGCAACTTTGGGTCCCAAGAACTAAAACCCGCACCATGTTCAACCAAACAACGACGAAAACTAAGTTTAATTTCACCAATAGATATAGATTCAACAGCACCCTGCACATGTCATAAATTGAAACAATATATTGATATGGCTTTAAACAAACAACATAACAATCACTAAAAAAAAACAAAGAATTTGAACTATGATTTTCAAAATGGATTGTATAAAGAAAAACTAGATCAGTTGGGTGAAATTGTGTATTCTTTTATATCACTGACATAAGTACAAATTTGAAAGCTTCCTTTAAGTTATTGAAGCTTCCTTTAAGTTATTGATGCTGATAGAATTTTTCTGTGAAAAAACGCCAGAGTGATTCGACACCAATAGTCATGAGCATTTTATATAATAAAGTCAAGACATCATTTTCAATCTAAAACCTTAATACAATGGGTATGTGAGCCTTCTTTCTTATATATTACTCTTTAAGCATATTCCTACTCAATGTGTGACAAATTCATACTTATAATCCTAACAATCACCCCTTTTTAAGTGTGAATTTTTTTCACATTGATACTTCCGCACAAACAACACACAATACGTTATTCAACCACTCACATATTCGATTCATGTTCACCGCACAATTTGATAGGAATTTTTGGTGAAAAAACACCAGGGTGATTCAACACCAAAGAGTCATTAACATTTTTTAAAAGAAAATCATAACACCACTTTCAACCCGAAGCCTTAAAATAATGGGTATGTGAATTTTTTTTCTTATATAATACTCTTCAAACACATTCTTGCTCAATATGAGATAAACTAACACTTGAAATCATAACATATGTATTTAAGATTTTGTAAATTTTGTAACTAGAAAATAAGAAGCGGAAGTGAATAAAAGTAAAGAAGAACCTTCTTAAACTTCAATTCCACGTCTTTCAAACTGTTACATCCACCAACGCAAAATCCAACAGATGCACCAAGCACCCGACTCAAAATCCAAGACAACAATACAAAAGATAATCTGAAAGAAAGTTTGTAATCAGAAAACACATACTAAAAAATTTAAAACACAAAAAATCTCAATAACACAAACTATGATGAACATAAAGTAATTTCAACATAACATTCAACTTGAAAAGCATACTATGTTTTTCTACATTAACAAGACATAACATGATATCATCATTTCTATGTGCACAAATAACAAAAATGATAATGAGTCTATAACAAAATGATAATGAGTCTTTAATGAGATATAATTTCGCAACAAAGTTTTGAATATTCCTCCAAATATTTTAACAAGGATCATAACTAGCATTCATCATTATTAAAATAAATCTTAATAGCTAAGCCATTGAATATAGTAACAAAAATGCAAAATTCAAAATCAACATCCAAGAATATATGAAAAGGAAGAAAATATTAATTTCTTGTATTCACTATATTTTGGCAGACATTTGAAGCTTTTCAGCAAATATTTAAATACAAAAACTAATAAGCTTGTTATTAAAGAGAGTGAGAAATGCTAATGACTAAAGTCCAAGTATCATTAACATAAAAATACCTTTTTCTTTACACAAGTAAAACCAACATTACAAATAACAGAAATTACAAATGCATTCAATATTTTAATATAAAAATATCAATTTAATAATTACAATTTTTCTTCTTAACATGTAGTTTCCCACCACCACCATTTGTCATATTTTAGCTTGCCATCATAGTAGTAAAAAATTTAGACATATATTAATACAAATTATTTCTAAACTAAATCTAAAAAAATGCATTTTGATGAGAACTATCTTAACAAAAAAAATTGGAAAAGTAAATGTTATTTCTAAATGACCCAATAAGGTTAATTAGCAGTACACTCCCTTGCTAAATCTGTGTAGATTGATTAAGCAAACAATTTCATTCAAATTCTATACATAATCATCCCATTTTAGGCACCTCCACAATCTTTTCTAGTTAGTTGCAACCACCACCAAACTTTTTACCATTCATATTGATTTCAACCTAAAATGGCTAACAAAGTATTCAACATTCAATCTCACCCACTAATGAAAAACAACAATAATTGAAAAATGAAGTAGAAGAATGACATTTAGGAAGAAAATGGAGAACGATTGAAGGCTTACAAGAATACAAGCAACAAGGTGACACAAAATACAGTGAAACCATGGAGGAAATTGATCGGAGAAGCTTCCATTTTCAGTGGACGTTTTCAAATGCCATAAGATGAAAGAGAAAGGTGTTTCTTCAATCACGTAATAGCATGGCGTAGTGTACCAAAGAAGGTATCATGGAATGAAAAGAACTATAAATTATTTTTTGCTTAAGAAAAAGTGTAAAAAACAGAGACATTCTTTAAAACCATTTAGTGAATGCTTTAGAATTAAGATCCGCTCCGTGAGGTGCTCGATGATCAAAGGATTGCCACTAATGTATATTGTTAAAAAAAAATTGAATAATTTTAAAGTTCATAATTTTTAAGAAAAATCTTCACCTTTAATTTAATTTAAAGTATATAGTGATATTAGCTCACGGATAATTTAAGAGTAATATATTATTACTTATTTTTTTTACAAATAATAAAATCAATAGAGAGGAATCTGGTCATAATTGTTTTTAACAAAAAAAATCTTTTTTTAATCAATATTATATATCACGATGATAATATTTATGTGAGATCCCTGTTTTTTTAATTAAATTTTTACTTCATAAAATTAGTTTATATTAACAAATTTAATTAAAAAACTTAGAGTTTATTAACATGGTCTAAACTTTATTTGAGTATAATTTTTCTTATTAATGTTACAGAATTGAGTCTTTAAAATAAATTAATAACAATAGAAATTATATTTTTTTTTAAAGTAATAAAGGCTGATAAGTTGATTTATCTGACTTGGTAGGTTGGTAAATTATATAAGATAGGACAAGACAAATTGATGGTTGAGACTTAGCTTACCCCATCCAATCCAATTTGTAACCCTAATTATATAGGAGATACCAATTAATTTAATTGTTATGGTCATTTTCTTTGTAAATTGGGCTCTAAATATTCACCTAACAATTCCATCATCAATACTTCAGTAACTCCCCTCAATAATTTTCTAACTACTAACTGTTTGAAGTTTTTCATATGAATAACAACAATAAATTAGATGTACCGTATAATATTGATGGGTCTCGATTAAGATTATTGTCTGGTAAGATTATTGATCGGATATTCTTGACGTAGTGTTATATTCTTCATAGATCCCATAAAGACTCATTAACACAAAATGATTAACTTGTATGACATGGTCGTTATTGTCTTCATAGACCCCACAAAGACTTGTTAACACAAAATTATTAACGTAATCACGTTTTGGAATTTCACCTAAAATATGAAAGTTAACTCAATAACCTACCTTAGTCTCGATCTAGTGTCAGAGGTCTATCACAATCCTATAAATAGACACATCAACCAAGATAAAAGTATGTACCATATTTATTACACTCACATATCTATACTAAGCTCTAACCTACAAATAAGAGTACCTTTTTGCAAATACACCACCTACAGTGACCAAAGATCGAAGATTACACAACATTACCAATCAGAATCAACAACAACTTAAGGAATTAAAGGAGGACTGAGACCGTTCCAATCCTTTTTTAACAACAGAAGATAATTTCTTTGTGAATAATTAACTCATGATTTTGTTAACTTATATCTCCCTACTTTCTTTATCTTTATCATTTTTCCTTATCAATAGTTTTTCTTTATCTTTATCCTTATTAAATATAAACTAATTTTAGAGACCAAAATATTTAGTTACTATATTGACTAAATTAAAAATCATTTTATAAACTAAAAAAATTATTGGTATATAAAGTAGTTTCTATTATTAATAAAAATTTAAAAATTAGTTTCTAAATTGGTATTTAACCATTAGCTACCAATTTAAAAATTATTTTATAATTTTATATTAATAATAGAAACCAGTTTAGATATCAATAATTTGTTAATCTATAAAATAATATCTATTTTAATTAATATAATAATTAATTATTTTTTATTTCTAAATTTAATATTTATTTAATAATTTTCTTGTAATGTAACTTTTTCGTTTATATGTAATTGTTGGTGTAATTTTCTTCTCCAAAAAATACCCTTTGAAAGAATGTGATTTTCAACCTTCTAAACAAAATTCACATTCTTTTCAACTAATAAGAACACACGCGCTCTCGCGCCTCTATATCCACATTTTTTTATTTTTGTTATTAATGAGTATCTTTATTTTTTATTATTATTATGTTTTCACATATTTTATTTTTATCATTATTATTTATATATATTTTTTATTTTTACCATTATCATATATGTATTTGTATTTATTAGTATCTAGCGAAAAAACAGGTGCAAGAGTGTTAGTGTATCTGCATTTTTTATTTTTCTTATTAATATGTATTCTTTTTTTTATTAATATTATATATCTAATGTTTTATTTCTATCATTATTGTGTATATGTATTTTTTTATTTTTGTTATTAATGTGTATATTTATTCTTTTATTATTATTATTATTATTATTATTATTATTATTTATCCATATTTTTTATTTTTATCATTATTATGTATCTGTATTTTTTATTTTTATCATTATTATATATGTATTTGTATTTATTAAAATAGACTATAAATTCACTCAAACATTCTAATTCATCATAAATTTATGTGTTTATGAATTTTTTAAATATCAAATTGTGTATCTGTATTTTTTTAGTTTTATCATTATCATATGTGTATTTGTTTTATTAAAATTAACTATAAATTCATATTGTAATATTTTAATTCATTGTAAATTTATTTGTATTTATATTTTTTAAATATTAATATACGTATTCGTATTTTTTTATTTATATTATTATTGTATATCCACATTTTCTATTTTTATCACATCATAGGTGTATTTCTGTTTATTAAAAATAACTACAGTGTTTTATTGGTGAGACTTATTATTATTATTATATCCAATCTATTGTATGTTTTTGTTAGTGGACTGAGCAACTTCTACTTCTTTCAAACTTTGTTTGAATAAATAAATTTTTAAAAAATAAAAATCATGATTCAATAAAATTTACAGATTATAAAATTTTATGGAGAATAGTATTTTCTACACCAATACTTACAAAATTAAATTTTTTATAATAATTATGCAGACTAAATTATTTTGAGTAAATTTTTTGAAATAAAAAAGTTACACACTAGTTATTAAAAGAAAAAAAATAAAATATTATTATTTTTTCTAACTAAATTAAAAATATATTTCATTATCTTTTATTTTAAATTTTACTTCCAAATGATCCGAAAAAAAAAAGTGAATCTTTAATACCAACCAAAGATTTTTATGTACCAATAATAACATCAAAATATATTAATTTGTCAAAATAATATCCATGACAGAAAATAAATGTTTCAACAACTTATATTTAAATTAATATTAATTATTTATTTGAACTTAACAAAAGGACTACCTTAATAATCAACACACTTTTTTTTTTATAAAATCCCAAACTAACGAATAAAAAACAAATAATAAACTTCTATCTATTAATTTATTTATTTATTTGTCAAATTCTATTTATTTTAAAAAATTAAAATCTGGTAACGGTTTTTGTTATTATACAATTATTAAATATACACATTTTCATATTATAAAAGTATTAAATAAAAAATAATTTGAAAAAAAAAGTCAATGAAAAGCATATCACATCACATGAAGTTAAAATGTTTATACACCGTCATTGATAATGGTTTTTTCACAAAAATGTTGGTTCAGATTGTTATAGTTATTGGAGAGGAGAGAGACATAAATATTAAATTATTATAAAAGAATGAATAGAAAAAATAAAATAAAAAGGGGAGTTGTTATAACATTATACAATAAAAACTCTATTCCTAAGTATGAGACACGTCGGCGGCGACACCAACGACCGACGGAGTTGTGCCTGTCTCGCCTTCAATTAGGTGGCAGACTCCTCCAAGTTGCGGATATTAAACCTTCTTTTCAATAACTTCAACGAAACCATTCATTGGTTGCTCTCCAAATGCACACTCTTATCCATTGAGAGGAAACATAAAGAAGAACACTTCTTTTTCTTTCACCTTTTTCTTATTCTCCAAATACTCCTTAGAAGGTTGTGTGCTCATGACTTAAATTAAGAAGTTAAAGGGGAGCAACAGTTAAAGGGACTTAAAATAAGGAGTTAAAGGGGGGAGGGGAATTGTGGAGGTTAACCAAGAAGTGAGGGGTTAAAATATTTATGAAAGAGGTTAGAAGGAAATTTTAAGTTATTTTTTAGACTATTTTATTAGCTAACAAATTGTTTAATCTAATTAACAGTTTAGTGAACAATCTTTTTTATTAGATTCTAACGTTTTTGTATGTATGTGGTAACAATGTTGATCACTTCTATTGTAATTCCTCTTAAATAACTTGCTTCTTTCTCTGCAGACTTGGTTTCTGAAGCTCTTGTTGCAAAATAAACAACATTTTTATTAAATTAAATATACAAATATATTCATACATATAAAAAAATAACTACAATTTATTTTCATATTGAGGTTTATGAATAAGTTGAACGAGGTTTCTAGGTCAGACTATGAATGTATGAAATGCATGTGTCACTATAGTTACCTCATCTGTTGGCACAGGAATTGCAACATCAGCAATTCATACTTTCTTCACTGTGACTTTCACCAAATCAGGAGAGAGCCACATTATGTAAGGTAGTGGTTCCTTACAGCCGAAAATCATGTGAAGTTAGTTGATCCACGATATAAAGAAGTCTTCACATTGCTTAACATATTTTTGTATTTATGCGCTTCTACGAAAAACTCAACTCCAACATCACAAATCATTTACTACATCATCAATGGTAGACTGAACATATTTTTGGGATATGAACACACTTGGTAAATGTAATAATTCACCATGTCATGTCAAAGTTGTATAAGATTGTAGAAATCCATCACATAGAAGATGTTCCCTGATTTTGTAAACATCCAATTTTCTCCCATTCAAATAATTAACGCTAGGACACCTAAATTTTACACCATCACCACTACTATTGACATTATGTTGCGCAAATTGTATAATATCTTTTACTTCTCTTTCGTAGTCATCACTTATGTGGGCTGAATTAATCCAATCTCAATCCACATGTATGTTCTATAATGGTCATTGAGATGTTGATTAATGGATGTAAAATCTCATATTTTTTTATTAAAGGTTTGAACCTATTTGAGAAGATTCACTCTTATTATAATTCAATAGTACATACACTTTAATCATCACTCCTTATATTTTACAAAATTTCGACAAGATTTTTTGCATTGGTCTTCAGATGACACAAAATGAAAGTGGTAACACGACATCTGCACAATCAAATATGCACTCGAAGAACAACAAAAAATGCAATTAACCAAATTTATGTAAAATATATAAAATGTAGATTACAAGTTATCTACTAATGAACTAATAAAAAGTGATTACTCTTCCCAAAATATCCAACTAGACAATTCGAGATTCAATATATTTACTGTCGATACAACCTCCTCTACTTTTTATAAAATGTTTGAAAAAAACACATTCACAATTGGAGGATTGGTAGAAAAATAAATGTATTAAATCTCAAACGAGAAACTAAAGATCTCTCAATTAAAGTTTTCAAAATCTAATAATTTGTCGGTCAGACACCTCCGATCCTAATACCAAATGTATGCAACAATTATAATCATACATGCAACTAAAAAATTAATCAATTCTAAATTTACGATTACAATTAATAATCTAACTAATAATTTAAATAATAATCTAACTAATTTATCAATTACAACTAATCTAACTAATAATTTAAATAATAATATAACTATAATTTAAATAATAATCTAACTAATAATAAATAATAATATAACTAATTAATTAATTCTAATTTTACAATTAAACTAATAATTTAATTAATAATCTAACTAACAATGTAATTAATTATATAACTAATAATTTAAATAAAAATCTAACTAATACTCTAAATAAAAATTACATTACTAATCTAACTAATAATTCATTACAAATAATAATGACAAAATTTAACAAAAAATACTACAACTACTAAACTAGTAAGGGAGTAAAGGTTGTGGAGGAGTTGAAGAGGTGACACACAACTGCGACATCGAGGAGAAGACGAGTAGTTTCGAACTCCACAATCCAAATTGTTCTACATTGAAAACGGAGAAAAATGAATGAAAAAAACACATGAAGTATTAAAAACAACATAAACACAATGAGGAAAGCATACTGCAAGTAATGGAAACAAAGAGAAGGCGTAGAGAAGAGAGCAATTGGAACAAGAAAGAAGTGAAGGAGAAAAGACTTGCAGGAGAAAATAAAAAGGCCATATGGACTATAGTTTTGAGCTAATAACCGTAGTCTATATGGAATAATTAGGTATAGGCGATGGTTGTTGCAAAACCATAGTCTATATTGAGCAAAATAGGTGACGGTTGCCCACTAAAATCGTCGCTTATGTCCTCTATTTTCAAATAGGCGACAATTGTAATTATAATTGTCGCCTATATGTTGTTTTTATTCACAAAATTATCATCACGTTTTTTAGATGATGATTCCATTTAAACTGGTGTGTATACACGATGTCAAACCCCCTTTTTGCACTAATGTTTGGATCTTTTCTCATTTTGATACATCCTTATTTGAGCACATTTTGATGTGACAATTCATCCCAAATAGGTTCAAGAATTATGACATATGTTTTTAATTCTCTCTTTTATTACTCATATTAATATTTGTAAAAAAATATCTAACTTTTACTATCTTATAACTTGAATATGGAAGAATCTTCTACAGATGGACCCTCATTTAGTATTTCTCGACAATCACCCTTTAGAAGATCCAAGTCAACACTTAGCTCAGCTTTCCCAAATTCACTTTGGACGATTTTCGCTCAATCTAGATTAGAACAAGTAATAATCTAGATTAGAACAAGTAATAATAATAATAGTAAATAAAAATAATAATAATATTAATTTGTGTTACCAATATTTAGTTTTAAAAAAAGATAATATTTATTATTTAATTTTATTTAAATCTTAAATATTTTATTGATACATAAATATATGAATACTAGACAATAACATTGAATGATATATTAATAGTTGTTTTCAAATTTATCTTTTTAGTCTCTTAAAATATATTTCAAGAAAGATAATAATTAGAATATCGATGTTATACATATATTGTTAAATTTAAGATAATCTATAATTAAGAGTATAAAATACTCGATTAATTGTTATGTGTGTATATAAGTAGAGTATATTATTATTTACATATTCATTAAAATATATTCAATGAAAAATAGTAATTACAGACAAGAAATTTATAGATATTTAGCTAATTAAAGCGACATTTAAGAATAAAATTAATAAACTATATATATATATATATAATATTAAATTGATTGCATCAATAGAATCTTTTCAAAGATATATATATATATATATATATATATATATATATTGATAAGAAAAATAGTGAAGGATATTGTGTTGTTGAAGATAAAGCGACACCATTTTTCATTGAAAAAGCAAAAGACGCAAATCTAATTGGTAAATCTGTTTTTAATAAAAATTGCGATAATTGGATTGGTTTCAGCCACGCATGCCACACAACATTTGTAAACAAAGTTGCTTTGTTAAGGAACTAATCATTTTTGGATTCGAATCAGAAAATGAAAAAGCAGAAAAGAAGAAAAAAAAAGTAAAGTAAAATTATTTACAGTATAATAAAAAGTATAAATAATCAATATATTTTTAATATAATTATATTATAGCAAGAAGATATTTAAAAGATTATTTTTAATTTTTTCGTGTCTTTTCCTTCCTCTTTGTTTTTTTTTCATTGGTTTATGTGGAAACAAAGAGAGATAGAAGGTAGAAAAAGAGCAGTGATTAAATTGACTTTTGGTCTTCGCCTTCTGAACTACGTTGGAAGTTGTTGCTTCCCCATAAAGTTCTTTCTTTGTTGAATTTGGGTTGAAGAAGAAAAGAATAGAGATTGAAATTAACGAACAATGGGTTGGGAAGAAGCATTTTACACTCTCTTAACCAACTCATTCACCCTCCTTTCATGGTAAATCCAACTCTTTCTCTTTTCTTCATTACCAGTTATTTCAAAATTTAGCTATGATAAACCAAATCTAACCCTTCTGTTTCACTTTTCTTAGTTCTTATTGTCTTACGTTTGTGTCTGTTTTGTTTTTCTTGCACGTGCAGGCCTCCGTTTAGCTTTCTTTGTCCATTGTAAGTAGCTGCTATCAGTACTCGTAAATATGATGATAGTAAAGAAAATACCCCATTTTGTTGTTAAATTAAATTACATTACCCTCTAGCATTCACTGTTCTCTTTCGAACTCCCGAATGAAAAAATCAAATTGAATGTGTTTTCTTGGTAAAAAAAAATAGCCTTTTCTGAAAGTATAAGAGATGTATGTGTTCCTAATTTTTATTTTTTTTTCAGGTTTGTTTCTGTTCGTGCAATGGAGAGTGACTCCCGTTCCAGCAACCAGCGATGCCTTGCTTTTTGGGTTCTGTTTTCCTTGTCAATGATTATGGAAAGGGAACTTTCAGTGTTATTGAACTGGTACTTTTTTTCTGCTGAGAATTTAATTGATAATTTGAGAAAATCTAAAGTGTATTTAGTTTACATTAATCATTAAACTCGCCTAATTGTTCATGCACACCGATAATTTTAATTCAAACCACCTTAATCAATTTTTTGTCATTTTTTCTTAACTCTTATACTGTCATTCCATAGTTTCCTCTTTGTGGCTTTAAACTCCAACATTCTCTTCCATAGAGTATATAACAAGTGATAGAGCAATGTGATAACACTCACTTCTATAGAGTACAAGGGGTCATTGAGCAATATGATCACAATCACTTCCATAGAGTCCAACTGGTCTAAAACTTTCCTTTAAGCTTCGTAGGTACTTTGTGATCTCAAATAATTCCTAGTTTTTTGTCCATTTTAACCACTCAGCTTGTATCAGATGACATCTTCATCAGTTTTACCATTATTTTGCAGTCTTGATCCCAAACTTGTAAACTCTTGGTATGGCATCTTTTCCAATTTTTACCTTCCAAGTTATTGCAATGTGCATACTTTGTTTTATTCTTACTATTTAACGTATGTCTCCAGAGCTCAAATTAAAAGTTAATCTCTTCGCTTATTCGTCAGTTTTGAATGTAGAGTTGGGAAAGAAAGAAAATATAGTAAGAGTTCATCCTCCTACAATCACTGTCTGCTGCATGGAACCAAACATAACTTGCACTAATATTTGAATATATCCTGATCTTTTGGTTTTCTACTACCATTTTTGAATTTGCTTGTTTTTACAGCCCCCCATGGTGGCCTCATCTGAAATCCATAGCAACTATCTTGCTGTTGATACCTTATGTTGGTGCAGCACCATGTGTGTACAAATTCTTAATTAGACCATACTGTCCTTGGAGGCTATTTACAAAGACATCAAACATCTTCAGTGAGAAGGGCACACATGTCGAATCAGATGAGGATGGTAAACTCTTTGATGTCTCTGACCAGACAATTACGACAAGTCAAATACAGGGAAAGGAACTTGTCGATTTCTCTGATCAGACAATTACGCCAAGTCAAATACAAGAAAAAAAACTTGAAGCATATCAGGTATTGGTTTCAAGCATTGCAGCAAATTACTGACAACCCATCTGATAATATTAAGTTTTTAGCCTTTTTTTTTGCTACTTTTAATTTCTCAGTTTATCTCTTAACTCCAAATATGCAAATGCCATGGTGAATTTTCACTTGTAATTATGTTGCATATTTATTTATGTACAAGTTTTCATCGTCTACAAGGAGGTGTCTGCTTCCTATTCATTCCTTATCAGATTTTCATTTACTCTAACTCTAATGTGTCATTGTCTCAATAGGCATTAATGTAGATTTCCTTTAACAAAATTGTTTGCATCAGGATGATAGTGCAGGTTGTGGCATGACTGGAAGCAGTTATACAAGACTAACTAGTAAAAAGCTAGTCCAGAAGGAATGGAGCTGTGCTTTGTGTCAGGTTAGTACTACCAGTGAAAATTGCTTAAGGGAACATCTCAAAGGGAAGAAACACAAGGATAAGGAAAAAGAGCTTAGAGTAGAGTGCCATGAAACAAATAGCACGTACCTGTTATCCTCTACTCAGAAAAGAATCAAAGGGATGGTTCTAATAAGGAATCTCAACAAAATTGCTAACATTCTCAATCCAGTTTCCAGATCCGTAAGATGGTGTGAATGGACAAAGCCAGAGTTTGGATGGACAAAATTAAATACTGATGGTTCTATTAATAGAGACGTTGCCAGTTTTGGAGGGCTGCTTCGTGATTATAGGGGCGAACCAATGTGTGGTTTCGTCTCTAAAGTTCCTCAAGGAGATGTTTTCTTGGTTGAGCTGTGGGCCATTTGGAGAGGCCTTGTTCTTTGCGGGGGCCTTGGGATTAAAGCAATATGGGTGGAATCAGACTCCATGAGTGTTGTGAAGACAGTTAATAGAAAACAACATTGTCCAAAAGCTTATGGCTATTTGAAACAAATCTGGAAACTATTAAAGAAGTTTGATAAATATCAAATTTCTCACTCATGGCGTGAAACTAATAGAGCAGCAGATCATCTTTCTAAGATGGTTGTTTGGGGAAACGATGTGGTTTTGTGGCCTGTTGATTTTCCACCTACCCTTTGCAGTATCATTAAAGATGATGCCAGAGGAATGAAATACCTCAGACGATGAGAGAATGTTAGCAACACTCTGTTGAATTGAACAAACTCTACTAATGGTTACATTTTTTAAAACTATAAGTTGTATAGTATTTAACAAAATTTAAACAATTAGAGAGAATATGTTTCTACATGATGATGATGATATCTAACTTGGGTTAGTCTCAGATTTCCATTTCAATGGGATGGTTGGGGAGTTCAGAATAGAGAAGAAACAAAGTTAGAAAACCCTGAGTGGAAACTTATGCTGTAGCTTCAGTTAACATCACTGTTTTAGCTCCACAAAATTCAAGATTGATATATAGAGTTGCTAACTAGCTATTAATATTGTTTAAGTTGTAGATAGCAAATCTAGACTTTTTTTACTGCTTAATGTTACTGCTATGATACCAATTGTCTAATTATATGAACAATGTATGTATCCTTAATTCTCTCCTAATTCAAGTAAATGGTTAATCTTAGTAGTCTCTAAAATATAAGAAAAAGAAAATAACATTTTGACGTTTTTTAGGGTTCATGGAATCCACGAAGTTTTTATTATAAGTAAGTGTCTTTATTGTAGAGACCAAATTGAAAGTGGTTTATTTTAGTGATTAAAAAATAATCGTAGAAGTTCAAGGACTATTAGTGACTAAATTTAACATTAATTTGAAAGAAATAATATGACTAAGAAAAAAAATAATGTTTACTTGACATATCATGCCTCATCTTGGAAAAAAATGATAAGTAATATGAAAAAAAATATAAATAATGAGAAGTATCAAATGTATATAGTGTTTCACAATGTGATAGGCTTGCAAACAATATTATACATTTTCAAGCTTATTGATGGCAGCAATATGCTTTTGTCTTCATAAAATAAAATATTTTTATATTTTAATTTCTATAAAATTTCACGAAAACTTTTGGTCTCTATTTTTTTTTTCAATACGGTCCTGAACAATTTAAAAAATAGAATATTTTCAATAATTATAAAAAAAAAACTTTTATCATTTTAGGGTTTAAAATTTTTTTCCAATGACTAAAATAAATAAAAAAAATCATGATTTTATAAGGATTGAAACTGATCACAAAATTTTTCAGATCAACAACCAAATTATTGGTAGAAGCTATATAATTTATAAAAATCTTAAATCTAAAAGTACTAACATGTAATTTTATGGAGACAAAACTCACTGAGACATCTGAGCATAACAAAAAATTAATATTTTTTTAAAAGGACAAAACTATTTCAAAATTAAATAATGGAGAAGTATTAAACAGAAAATTGACAAGACAAATAACCTAAAGCTGTGGATCAAATTAATAATGTTTATTCATTTAATTAATTTGTGAACATAATAAAGAAAGAAAGAAAGAAAGACAACGAATAATAAAGTGAAAAAAGGTTGGCGCACTCAGAAGTTAAAGAACATTTAGTAATTAAAAAATTGTTGTCATTGCATAAATTGATAGTTAAAATTAATTAAACAAATCTATGGTGCACCCTTCAGATTTTATATTCGTATTCAATCATTATTAGGTATGGTTAATTTATTCATTTCTTTTTTAATGACCTATTTTAAAAATTGTAAACGTTTATATTACAATTTTTCCTACGCCTTATTTTTAACATTTTAAAATTTATATTTTGTATAATTCATTAAGTATGATAAACAAAAGAAGAAGCAGGCCATCCTACTAAAGAAAAGAGTGGATAAAGATTGGGTTTAAAAAGACAAAGTAGAAGAAATTAATATATCCAACCTGGTTTGGTCTCTATTAAAGTTGGAGAAATTTACACGGATCAAACTTATCCTATTATTATTATTATTATTATTTATTATTATTATTATTATTATTATTATTATTATTATTATTATTATTATTATTATTATTATTATTATTATTATTATTATCAAACTTATCCTACTACTACTATTATTATTATTATTATTATGGCTCAAAGACTTTTATGGGTTTTTGAATGATTAAAGGGTTGAATTTTTTTCTTCAACCAATAATTTTTTTATCTTATTTCTTCCTTTAGTTTTTTATAGACAATTCTTCAAAAATATCTTTGTTTTTCATGATAACCGATTAGATGTTTGTTTTTAAAAGTTTTTTTTGGCAATTTTTCGTTAAATCGATCATCTTTCTCCATTATTATTCTTTTAAACAAAAAAAAATGATGTTTTTGTATTTTCTCTTTTTCGGACGAGATCTTAGGATAAATATTATTTTTTGTTATAGGTACTTCTTGGTCATCCAAATTTTGTAACATGATGTTATACGTAATCGGTTGTTATTCAAGTCAAGCCCTTAGATTTTTGTCCGATGTACATTTTTAAGTTATAGGCCTCTTTAAAATTTTGGATAGGCTTAAGACAACACACAACTCCAAGCCTCGAGTCGAAGAGACAAAAAGGCTTTATAAGTGCAGGTTTTATTTCATTTTGAACATGAGTCACTTACTGAGTGGTCTCGAGGTTATTACCTTTTTCAAAATGTCGCGCAACTCCTCTTAATTGCTCTTAACCCCCTTTAACTTGCATTAGTTTGAAGACCTGTTGAGAAACGTACACCTAAGGTGACGATTCCTCCTTCTAGAGAGGCAAACATCATTTTCAAGTGTGGAGTCAACACCATCGCCCCAATAACAAGTTATATGAAGAGCGGGTGTCCATCACAATGTATCTCACTAGGTTTGTGTTCGTCATCGTGTCGTTTGAGAAAGTAGTTTCGAGTTCTACATGACCTCAGACTTCCTCCTGTTCTCCTGAGAATCCCATGAGGGTTCCATCAAAGGGTCATAGCTGACCCTATAGAATGTTTAAGCCCACAAAGGTCTCCCAAAACATGACATTTGTCGAACTTCCATAATCAAGCAAAACTCGATGCACATTACAGCCCATGGCAATTATTGATATTAAAATTGGGTTGTCTTCATGGGGTGTTATGTCATCCAAATCGGTTATCGAGAAACAAATGGGAAGAGCTTGTGGTAGTCTTTGAGCTTCCAGTGATAATACTGATCGGACGTAGATGAGATTACGCCTTCTCCCGGGAATCCTCCAGCCATGGTGTTGAAATCTCCGAGAATTGGAACTTCATGAGTGGGCTCCCTGGGTGCAACACTCCCCAACGGTGTGGCCTGCTTCCTTTCACCTAGCGCCTGTAGGTACCTTTGTAGGGCGTCGTCGCCTGCTAATCGAGTAAGTTGAACTGTCGTAACATAATAATTCTTTGTGTTATGCCCATGTATTTGATGAAACTCACACCACGTTTCTCGGCGATGACCCAATTGTTGAACAGTTTGCCTGGGTAAATTTAGCTTGTTTGCAACCTCAGGATCCCTCATAAGTTGATTCTGAGGGACACTCATCGATGGACATTGGGGGGCTTCTCTTCTTTGGTTGTCCCGTCTGACAACATATAGGACATATCTCCATTTGGACTTCCTTCCCCCCCTGAGTGTTCACCATTTTCTTGTTTTCATGTCTGCTGAACATGGAACATGCTCACTTCTCCTCCCTCTTTCTTTGAAATGCTTTTTTGGCTTCAATGTATGTTAAGGCATGTTTTTGGACTTCAGCCTTTAACTCCGCTCAATTCCTGAGTAGCAATTCGCTGAAAGGATTGGCTCGTAGTCCCTTTACGAACACATCCACGACCATCTCCTTATTTGGTTGTTGAATATGTACTGACACCTCGCAGAACCTATTGAGACAGCTCTTTAAAGAGTCCCCTTCATCTGTTATATCAAATAATTTTTCTTTCCTCGGTGGCTTGATTTTATTGGCAGAGAACTGTTCTTTGAATATTCTCGAAAAGGTATGGAGTGAGATGATGGTGTCGTCAAGAATTTCGTCGAACCACCAGAGAGTTGTTTCGGTGAATGTGTCAATTGACATCTTGCAACGCATCGAGTTTGACCCCCATGAAATCAACATTCGGGCTTAGAAGGCTTTGAGGTGATTCTCAAGATATCTCGTTCCTGAAAAAAGGGTGATTTTTGGATACCATAAAATGCGGGGGGTACCAATGATGTGAGTTGATTTTAGGATTGTTCATTTTATGGTGTGACACTTTACTTAGATTGAGATTTTAGGAATTTAAGAATGAAGACCTTAGGAAAATCCCCACTGGACATTAACTTAACCAAGTGGTTAAGTAGATGTGAAGGTTCATTTCACAAAGGAAAAAGGAAAAGACAATTATAAGGTGAAAATGATGCTAGAAGGTGCGGAATTAAAGAACAAGGAAAAGAAACCAAAATAGAATTGTCGAATGGAAACAAGGAAAACCAAACAAGAACATGATGCAAAGAGTAAAAATGGAATGACAATGGAAGAATAGATGAAGGAAAAAAAAACTTATGTGATGGATTTGAGAAGTGGAACACGCCACTTGGAGTGTGATTGACCTCCAAGATACGTGAAGATAGCCGCCACTTGAGAACTCTCAATACTCACAAGATAAAACCTAAATGCTAAGAGGAATTCAAACCTCACTAACACCTCACACAATTTGTGCAGAGTAACTCTTCTATTAATTTCAACTTGAAAAATACACTAGGTAGGTCTCCTATTTATAGGTGAATGAGCCTTGGAGAACAAGCTAAAGGGGTAGGATGGGAAAAGGAGAAAAAAAATGGACAGCCTTAGGGTTTGACTAAGTCAACCCCGCATCCTAGGTTTGTCCTTCTAGGAGCTAGGTCAAAATGTCTCCCAAAAGGGCTAGAAACAAGCTAAAATGCTTCCCACACCTCCTATTATGCTAAAGGTACCTTATTCTAGCCTATATTTGCTATTTGAACCCTCAAAGTGAACCCAAAATTATTTACAACATATCCTATCTCTTAAGAAGACCAAAAGAAAGAACAGTTGGTGTTTTAGTTTGTGCCCATCTCCTCTGGTCAGGTCCATGAGATCCTTGATGGGGTCTTGGTTTGTATCAACCGGTTCATCTGCTTGATCATGAGCCATGTTCCTCAGAGCTTCGTTCTCCTTTTGTATCTCTTCGGGGGCCTTGACAACATCCTCCATCTCTCGAGAAATTTCTACATCATCCCTGGGTTTCCTCATGGGCTTCTTTCTTTCGTCGCTCATGCTTTTCTTGTAATTCTAGGCGCATAAGTTCTTGTGCAGTACTAGATTACTTCATATATGCTCTTGCGCCACTCGAAATTCTTCAGCTTGTCTTCTAGCCTCTGCATTATCCCATTGAAGTTCTTGCATAGTTTTCATGAGTTGTTGGACGGATGACGTCTCATTCTCCGTCTTGTCATCGCACTTGGTTTGGGGTTTCGCATTGTGTTGTAGCCTTAATTTTGTCTAATATCGTAATGTAGGTGTAGGAACCTTTTTATTTATCCCATGGTGGACGCCAATTTGTTCTTTCTCAAAGACTTTTCTTGGTTTTAGAGTGATATATGGTTGAACTTTTTCCTTGAACCAGCCCAAATAAATTTTTGATCCTCCTCTTTTCTTCAATTTTTCTTCTTTATAGGCTATTCCTCCAAAAATCCCGAAAAAATCTTCGTTTTTCATGATAACCGACTAGATGTTAGATTAAAAGTTTTCTTGTAATTTTTCGTTGAATTAGTTATTTTTTCTCTATTATTATTCTGTTAAATAGAACAAAATAATACATTCATGTTTCTAGCTTTTAGGCGAGATCATAGGATGAATATTATTTTTTGTTTTAGGAGTTTTCTGCCCAAATTTTGTAACTTAATGTTTCACGTAACAAGTTTTTATCTGAGTCATGCCCTTAGATTTTTACTCGAGGTGGGTTTTTAAGTCATAAATCTTTTTTAAATCACTATTAAAAAATCATTAAATAAAAATTAATTTTTGAGATTAAAATAATTAGTTGTTATATTGACAGTAACTAATTAGATACCAACTTAAAAACTATTTATTAATAATAAAAATTAATTTAGATATCAATATTTTTTATGTTTAAAATAATATCTAATTTAATTAATATACTAAATAATTATTTTTTATTTAAAATTAATTTATATTTAATGATTGATATCAAGAATTAAATCACATCTTTAGCAATGATTTCAATTTCCTTATTAGATTATTATAATAATCAATTTATATTTATATATTTTGTAATTGAGAAATGGGTGTATGGGAATAGAAGGCATATATTTCCTTTATTTTCTATTTTGTTTCTCAACTCTTTTATACGAAAGTTCTTCGGACTGTAACAATATGTTAAATTGGAGATGTCAGATTTTATTTGTTTCTTTAAAGAGAGAAACAAGGAAGAGAAATTATAAGCATAGGATCCACCTTCATTAAAACTCATCTAGGAGTTGCATATTTTGAAGGTACTGAAAGGGTAATGTTTAGTCTAATCAGTAGAGTAAAAAGGAGAAATTTTAAATAAGAAAAGAGAGTGAAGTGATAATATCCCCATTGGAAATGAAAACCACTAATTTTTCCAAATATAGTATAAAACGATGCACATGGGAGAAGTGTTAAAATATCCCCATTATGAGTTATTCAAATTAAAATAAAAAAACTTATATGAACAAATATGATAGAGACTTATGGCTGAATTTTTTCTATTTCTATAAACATAATAGAAACTTATACTATAAATTAAACCATTGTATTTTGTTTTTTTCAAAATTGTGTTGTACTCAAATTATCAAAAACTCAAAATATTTTTAAATTAAACACATCACCAATACATGTCAAATGAGTGTCTAGACATGTAGAGTTCATAGGATACCAAGTTTCCTAAATATATATATGCAGGAACCTCTTTGAAAAAAATGGAGAGCAAAGGATAAAACATTTGGTCATTTCTTTGTGCCCCCAATTTTTGCTATTAAAAATACCTAATTACGCAGAGCACCAGAAGCCAGTAACTGGAATAAACAAGACATGATTGCAGTGCAAAGTGGTGAATTAGAAAACTGCCAACGGCATTTCGCATTGCAAATATACGACTGTACAACATATTAACATGATATGAACTTAAAAACTTCAATTCCCTGTACCACTGGATTCTATTTTGAAATAGCTCCTAACCTAAAAATGTAAGACATTGTATTTTGTACCCTCCCCAATCAAATTTTCTTATCCAAATCCAAAACCCTCATTTCCCTCGTGAATTGCAAGCAGTAACCTCTCTTCCAAATGTTGTTTAGATGGATACTCCGGCAAATCTAATTGATTGAAACTGCGTGAAGAAAATTCCGTTTTAGATTATTTCAAATCACACGACTACAATTATCCATCACAGATAATCACAACTGAAAGCAAAGGCGTATAAGGAATGTTGAAAAGGGGTAAGACATACCAAGTATGAGCAGAAGGCAAGTGACTAGAACTTCCATATGCTTTGTGTATCTGAAACTTCTGGGAGCCTGAAATTCCTTGAAGAGCGCTAAAGCCTTCCAAAGGCACCTGAAACATTAGTTGTAAAAATCAGAAGACATCATTAGTTGTAAAAATCAGAAGACAACATTAGTTGTAAAAATCGAAGACCCCCATATTGCATTGTAAATGTTTTTATGGCTTCAAGTTAGAAAAAATAATGTTTTTATTGCATTATGAATAATCTCGTGCAATTAGAACCCTAATCTTAAGATCTTATCAAAAGTAAGAACATACATTTTATTATAAAATGATCAACTGATATATAATCTTTGAATTTTAAGAAATGCTGTAAATATTGATTTGAATATTTAAATTATTTTATATTCAATGGCAATTACTAAAAGAAAATAAACAAGCAGAAAGAGAACAGACAAGAAAAACAGTTAGGATATCTTTTATTTCAAATGATTCAATGAAGACCACAAAAGCCAAATTTATCGGTTTCAGGAACAAAAATCCGCAAGAGCTTCTTCAGCAGTTCAGTCAGCTCTAGTAGAACACTAACAGACCAAAAAGAAAAGAGACACACTGATGCATCATCATCTTGCCAAAGAAAGAACCGATGATGATGTCCCCAACACATAATAGACAAGTCCGGTCAAGGTCAAGAGAGCTGAGAATAAATGGGAGAGATGACATAGAACAAGATCTAAAAGTCTGAGGAAAGGATTTTGAATGGTGGTGTTTGAGAAGGCTTAAAAATTCAATCACTTGCAGCAAAGAAAGGATCTAGGGAAAAAACAACAAAAAATGAGTTTGGCTTTCAAGTCACCCAAACCCACAAAAGGCCAGTTGCATCAAACAAATTAAAAACCACAGATTCCACGGCCCTACAAGTGTGATCAGCAATTTCACTCTGATCCTACTCATGATCCAGGAGAGAGGCTTACAAAATGTGTAAGACCTTACAATTCTATGATATTCATCACAATTTGGATACACTACTACTTAGATCATTGTATGCATTCAGGAATAAAACTCGATCACACTGATCTCAGATCACTCCAATTTTAGATATCACAAACGAGACACACTCCTCCTGACTAAAATGCTACAGAAATAAATTGAATAGATGAACATGTGCAATTTCAAGTAGATGGTATAGATTGTGTTCACATGTAATATAACCGGAATATGAGTATCCTATTAAAATTTAAAATATTCCTGGATAGTAATATACCTTTGATGTGCCTGTCACAAACTGCAATAGCCTAGCCTTGTCTTCTTTGCTTAAACCTTGAACAACCTCCCAAAACCATTGGATAACTGGCGATGCAGCACTATATCCAGAATATTCAGTGTTTGCTCTCAAGTCATCCACTGAAATAAAATAAAACAGAACAGTTAAATTTTCCCTTCCATGCAAATTATATAGATTGTAGGGAGAGCAATTGAAAATTAATCACATCGGTTAAAAGCTAATATAAAGGACTGAGTCTCACAATCAATATCAGGAAGTCCACTGATCAATAATTCCAACTCTTTGTCATTGAATATTGATATCAACTCCCTCGGAATCAATTCATTGAACCCTTCCAAGAAAGAATTTATTTGAGGTCGAATAGCTGTTGTCAACCGATGCTCAGCAACCAAATCAACATATTGATGTTTGTTCTCCTCGGTAACTTTGATATTCCGTCCACCGGGAATCAGCTCATAATCAGTCACCTAGATATGTTCATGATTAGACCACAACAATGGATAATCCAATATTCCCTTTCAGTTTTAAGAGCATGGTAAATACCTCTGTTCGTTCATATAAGATCAATTTTTCCTCATCCGCGTCAATGCTAAAAGTAAGATCCAGAACATCACTGATATCATTCTGCGATCATACCAGAAACACAGACAAACATTACAAATTGAACAATAAACCAAGTGTGATTAGAATACAAAGAGGGAGAGAAATTAAATAAATGCACTTGCCTCAAGCATCCATTTCAAATTTTTGAAATAATCAGGGTCAATGGCTTCAATATCATGATATGTGACTTTGACCCCAAGAATGTGCTTGTAAAATGACCGAGTAAAATGAACATCCAAGAGTTGGCCATCAAATAACGCTTTTCCAACCTGGATAAAGAAAAAATAGGGGTATCAAATATAATCACAGACGACTAAAAGAAAATATTCAAAAACAGTTGAATAGGGACCTACCACTCTACCAACAAATTTGAAATAAGATAAATGTTCTGTTTGGTAAACAGAGTTAGGATTTGTCTGAAATGTTGATTCATTTCCCACTGTAGTAAAAAGCAGTGCTCCTTTATCAAAAATAACTCTGGACAACAGTTGATACCATTCCCTTGTAAGCCCACCTGCATCAATACCTTCCTCCCCTTGGAAGTGAACAGTCAACCTTCCCTTCAAATCTTGAGTTGATCTCATCCGAAGCTGGTTATAAGAATCTTCTAGAACATATGCCCTTCTCACTGATATTCTTAAGGGGCTATGGTGATGGTCATGCTGATGCTTAATTTTTGATCTGAAGTGGGCTCGTTTGTTATCAAAGTCAATAAATCTTGGAACCTTCAGCATGAGTGAGAAAGATTTCTCAAGCAAACCAGGGTTTTGCCTTATAAAAGCATTCAGTAGCTTCCTATGCTTCTCTGAGAACCGTACAAAAGCTGCATGTTTCTCATCTACTTTTAAATAAGTTCCAGCTGCTTTCTGGGGAGCAGATGTGCTAGCATACTCAATATCAGAAATAACAGGACTACTTGACTCATGACAAGCACCTAACTGAGCAGGATGCAATTTCTCACAGACAACAAAGAAGGATTCAATGTATGGTAAGATATTTTGAGAACCAGCTGGTAGTGGAGACATTACACCAGACGGTTTAGACACAAATGTACTAGAGGATGTCAAAGACTCAGATGCAACCTCTGAGTAGAATTCTATCTTACTTATGCAAGAACTCAGCTGATACCACAAAGGCTCTAATGCTAAATTGATTTCCCAAACCTCGGAAAGAGCAGCCGCACCTTTATCGTTCTCCTTCCCAGTCAGTACAGTGACAAGGGAACTCAAGGCTTGCAAAACTCTCAAAATTGAAGCTCCATCCGTAGAAGTAGTACTGAGCAGTGATTTCATTGCTTCACCAAAGACATGTAACTCATTCAATGCTGATGAAGTCAACTTTTGAATTGCTTCTGCCAGCTCAGTGACAAAAAGCTCACAATGAGTTGGAGCAATGGCCACTAATTTCCTCATTACCTCCGCAACAAGAGTGTATGCATTATCTGACAAACTGAAAGGAATGCACAAAATGTCAGATCAACAAACTTCTAGCTAGAAGCTCTGATTGGTGATTATTTCAAATGTGGCATTACATACAAAAATGCTAGGAAATGAACATATCAATAAAACTGACTAATTTAAAGTACTTTGATGCTCTAAGTCACGAGTTTTACCACCCCCACCCCTCTGCATAAAAACACACAAGCTCCTAGGCATGCTGAATAGATACACAAAAAGTAGATATGTTGACAACAAGCATAGGCCCAACACATACCCTTCTTGTGCAAGCAGGGAGCACAGGAGCCGGAGTTCTGTTTTTCGAAGATTACTCAACACCCCATGTGAATCACATTCAACGTTATTACCAGAGGATTTTGGTTTGGAGGAACCCTCAACATTAGTAGATGCATCATCCCCAGATGGCATAATATTAGAATCTGCATTTACATCTGCCACCATAGCAGAAATTTGGGGACCTGATGACAGGTTAGTAGATATCAGGGATTTGTCGGATGACTTGTTTCCAGCACTATCTATGATAACATCCAGTAAATTTAGCAGCTGAAGAGACACCACAGATACAAGATAAATATGTCAGCACTGACTAAAACTCAGATGGCAAATGAAATTAAATGACAAAGTTGCCAATAAAACCAAAGCATCACCTGCTCAAGATGCGCTATGCTACGCAAATAAAGTGGTTGGTTCAAGAGGCCCAAAAGCATTGCAATGGAGATGTACCCTTCATTAGTTTCACTTATATTTTCTTCACCTTCAACAACTATCACAGTTTTGCCACGTGTGTCATCTGGTTCTTTTATTGCAGGATGAGGTAGTCTGAACTGGAGCAAAATTTTAGCCACGTACAGATGATTGCGAGCAAGATAAGTGAGAGTTTCAAGTATTCTACGAGACAGCAATGGGGGGACTCCTATGTAATTAAATAAAAAGAAATGTATTAATAAATTCATTGCCAAAAAATTAAACATAATTTGTACGTAAAAATAAGAAAATAAGACATTTAAAAAAAAAGCTCATAAAATAAGAAAATTAAAGACATTTCAGAAAAACCATTATTGGGAAGATTCAAAACCATAAACACCAACGACAAATTGTATTTATGTTGCATAATCAAGACAAATCACGACACATCAATAACATTAATCAAGTATTCTTACCATCAAAAGACTGTGGACGTGAATACATTACATTTCTCTGACAACCATATAATCTATATGGTGGTTCAAGTTTACTAAAATAACTGACAGGCCTTTTCACATCAAGCATTAGTAAGTCCATCAGAATTTTCACTAGAGAGGTTCTTGTTTCACTATGAGCACAGAGATTTAAAAGAAGTCTCTGGAGTTGGCCCTTGTAGAGTGGCTGCAAAAAATTAAACAACAAATTATAGAGAATAAAGAATGACTCTTGTTGAAAGACTTCTTCCAATAAAATAAAAACCTGGACTACGCGAAATAACCGAATCATAGCATGCAAAGCTTCTGTATCAACAAGAGGTGCTCCATCAGCTTCAACAAGAACCTTAGCTCCACCAGACCAGCGAGAAGAAATGGTCCCCCCTGCTGCATCCAGACCAGAACCAATACCTTCTCGTCTTGAAGTATCCCCTCTACGACTTCTCGGATACATACCAAACACAGTACGACTGTAACGATGAGCAAACCTCTCCCGCAACATATTTGCCTCAGCAACAAGAGCAGGTGTAAGATTGGCAAGGATAGTATCTGGTGATGTTAACAGAACCTGAAAAGGGGGAGGGAATTTAAAATCACTTACTGACAATCTCACTTTTATATAACAGTGAACATACAAACTTGCCTCTTCTCGTAAGTCTGATGGAAAGGTTGCAATTATTGAGACTGTATCCATTTCCACAGGTTGCCCTTCCAGCTCCTGAGACTGATGCAATCTCTGGGCTTGCTGCTGAGCTAGAACTTCTGCTCGAATATCAGCTGGAAGAGCTGCAAGGAACTCTGGGTCAATATCCCCAGAGTTTTGAGACTCGACATTTGATGGCTCAGCCGCTTGACCCTGCTGAGCTGAAAGAACTTCGGCACGCAGCTCCTCGGGAAGAGCATCAAGAAAAGCAGGATCAATAGCTCCTGATCCTGCATCACTGTTCACCGGCTGCTCTGCTGCCGGACCATCTTGATCTGCATCACGGCTTGAATTTTCAGAAACTTCAGTAACACTGTGAAGGGATGCATCTCTTCCAACCACAGGAGAAAATTGAGTCAAAGGTGTATTTGCTCTTCTTGTGCGTGCAGCCTGTGAATCACCTGCTATCCTATCCGCAGAAACCTGCCTTTCACCGCCATCATCATGGCCATCAGCACTTCCAATCTCAACATCTAAGCTCCTAAGACTTTCACCAAAAGTTGCTCCACTACCACTACTCTCCTGGCTGACAGCTTCAACATCTCTCACAGCCCCATCATTATGTTCAAATTGCATCTCAACTGCCTGAGATTGCGTGCTTAAAACATTTGCTTGTGAAGGACCAGTCCTTGTTGGTCTGGCATCCACGTTACTATTATCAATGACAGAAGGAGTTATTGTACTGACTTCCAGAATAGGATTACTTTCAACTGGCACATCTGGCCTAGCACCTCCTGCATCTTGTGCCTGGGTGGTTAGAACTTCACCATGAGAGCCTGTTTCTGCTATGTTCTGATTGGATGACTTATCAGTGGTCGGTCGTCTCAATTGTGTGACAAGCAACTCCTCAAGCCCTTGTGGTACAACAACAGTGCTTGTCCCACCACTTTGCTGGTAATTATCAGTCCACAAGTGCAAACGTTGTCCATGACGTCCACTTCTCAGAGATCGGAATACATTATCCAAACTCACAGAGTTGTTCTCCAATGAACTATCTGAAATATTTAAACAAGATACCAAAAAGCCCAAATGTCATTAAAAAAAATCAAGTCTTTAAGAAACAACTGATAAGTTAAGAAAAAACCGCTGTTGAAATAGAATATAAATAACAAGAATATTCAGAGGAACTAACCTGATTGCCCTGTAGGTGGAGGGAATGAAGAAGGTTCAAGCAAGAGTGGATGACGAGAAGGCACAGTGGTATCACCAGTTCTGCCCAAAAGACTATAAATAGATGTTGTCCGTCCTGGACGTCTAGACCCAAAAACTTCAAGTGGCATCACATGAAAAGCCTCATTTGCAAAACTATTATCTCTGCCAAATACCTCAATATGGTCAAAAACATTAATCCCATTAATTCCCTCCTCAAGTCGTAGTATAACACCATCTTCATCCTCCTCATCATCCTCGTCCTCTTCCTCCATCACTTCATCATCAAAATCTTCATCATCAATCTCGTGTTCATCTTGATCTGTGTCAGGATGTGGCAAATGATGGACTTCTTCCAAATCATTATGTTCCTCATCATCTTCCTCATCTTCATCTACATCCTCACCTTCATCACCAGACATATCATCATCATCTTCATCAAGATTTTCTTGGCCACGAGGTTGAATTTCAAACTGTAAACCCACATTTTCCATTCCATTTTCAAGATCTCTTGCATCCTCAGAATTTTCATGCATGTAATCATCCTCATTAGCAGGAGCAAAACTCCCATCAAGATCTTGATCATGTTCCATATCATCAGTAACAGCTTCAGACCCACCACCATAGGAGCGAACTGCATAAGACCCTACATGGTCAACTTGAAGGGAATCAGGATTGGCTTGTGAGGTCATTTCCATGGACTGAGAGATCTCACCAATATTATTTGTTCTTCCAGGTTGACTTAGAACCGAAGGTTTTGCTGAAATATCACCCTTCAATGTACTAGAGTCAACTGAATGGACATGCTCCTTGGTTACCAATTCAAGAGCTTTAACAATACCAGTAGCAACTTCAGCTGAATCAGGATGGTCAAGGTCCAAAACTTGTAGAGTACAAGTGAATGATTTAACCAAACCAGCATCTATAAAAGTAGTGGTGGCCTCAGCTGAGATAGATGAACCAACAGGTGTACGAGCAGCCAAAACATCATTTACTAGATCAACAAAAACATGAATTTCATTGCTTGGACTCTTAATACCATGACATAAACCAACAAATTCATTGATGATATAACCAATCTCACTAAAAACCCTTTTCCTTGCCTCTGTAGACCGAACACAAGCAGCCACCAAAAACTGGTTGGCCCTGGTTGCTAGTTTCTGCCTCCAATCTCCGTCAACTTTCTTGTCCTTCTTTGAGATTCGAGAATATGGAAGAAAATTATGAAGAATATGACCGAATATCCCACCCATGCTTAAACCTGCAGGACTCTTTTGATAAGAACCCCTAATGCTGCTCACTTCAGCATCTCGTCGAAGTAGAACATGAACAGATGATGAATACATCAATAATATCTCAGAAAGAAGCCTTAGAATGAAGACAATCTTTGCAAGTGATGCAGAAGCTTCCTGACTATCAGTTTCATTGTCTTCAGACACGGTGGCAACTGCTTTTCCTTTTCCTTTAGCCAAGGAGACATCAATTTCCATATCAGTTGATGCTGCAGTTCCAGGAAGAGCATTTGAAGCAATCTCATCCTTCAACGGGGGAACAAAAGTGCAAATAGATTCAAGAAGAAGTTCTATTACATTAATAAAGCTTTGAGTAGGCTTTTTATGACCTTTGGAACTCTTGGTATTTGAATCATGAATTTTACCATTGCCAGAAGGTGAAGTGTTTATATTTCCCAAACTAACCTTCCCATCACTGTTCTGTACTTTATCTTTCTCCTTAGTTTTGTCTTTATCCCTATCTTTCAACAAGACAATGTATGGCCTCTCACCTACCATTTCAACTTGGCACACAGATTGAGCAGCTAGCATAAAAGTTGCTGGATCCCGAGAAATCACAGCAGCTAAATTTGAAAGGAAATTATGAGGATTGACCCTTCCACCATTTGGATGCCGGTTGGATGCAACTATAAGACTATGTTTTATCTCAGATTCCATTGCTTGTTGGAGTGTTTGTGGATCTGCAAGAACATTACGAACAATACTGGCAGCAACATTATCAAACCCAGGGAAGAGGCTGCGGGTTGGCAAAGAAAGAAGTAGACTTAGACCACCAGCATCCAAGAAGGTAAGAGCTACAGAATAATTCCTAGTAACATTGGAACACAGTAACAGAACAGCATGCATTGTATCGGATGGAAGCTGATTCTTCATGCAACTACAAGCAATCTCAACTAATCTCTTCTGTTCATGAATATCTGCATACTTCATACAGAGTCCAAATGCAGAATGCAACCTGTTTTGCCTGTCTTCATCAATGGTAATTGATACCTGCTGGCTATTCACAGGTTCCCTCTTCAGCTGCTCAGTAATTTCAGAATTCAATTTTTGATCCACTTGCAACAACCTGTCCAGTGCAAGGAAAGCAGCAGTGACCCATTTTGGTACCTGCTGCTTCTCCCTGCTATCTAGACTAGAATCCCACTGGAACAGTAGATCAGAGGCAACTTTGATCAAACCACTCTTAGATGCAGCTTCCCTAGCTACAGAATCTTCATTAAGCATTAAAGCAAGAACATGAAAAAGGGGAGCCAGCATAGCATAATTTCCATTGCTAGAAACCAAACCACATTCTTTGATCCGTTCCACAATAAAAGAGACCACATTAGTTCTATGTTGACCGTCATCCTGAGAGCATATCATCACAAGCAAGTCCCGGACTGGAAAAGCAAGTGGTTCCTTTGACAAAAGTTTTGTGCAAGTAGATAGCAACTCATCAATAGGGGGAAGTTGGACCATCTCTTCCTCAAGATGTTGGGTATTGTCATTAGCAGCTGCATCCTTTGCATCTGATTCAGAGTTTCCAAGGGACATGGCAAGTGCGCGGGCAAGTTCATCATCTTCTTGTGTCTCCTCTGGGTGAGAGAACAACCACTCCATTGCCAACTCCACACTATTTGACCCAACTTGCCTCAAAGCTTCTTCTGCTCTAGACCTGGAAAAACCCATCTCTACAATGGTTGAAATAGTTGTTTCATTAGGAGGTGGCCCAGTCATGCGAGCACCACCATTACCATTCACATTCTTAATTTCAATGCCTGTGTACACATGCTTAATTATAGAAATAACTGTAGAGATAAATTCGTAACTACAGTCAACAAACTGGGGATGAGACCAAACAGGAAGCACAGTCTTCATTACTCTGGATTGAAGGACCTTCACAAAAGTCTCAGCATCCCTTGGGAAAGGTGTATCCCCATTAGTGAGGGGCTGTGCAAGCAAATGCTTTGTGAATGATGACAATATAAAAGAAGAAGTCACTAGATGGTCCATCAATTTCCCATAACTAGCTAAAGAGCCATAAATCCAACACCTATCTGAATCTTCCTTGTCATCTTGCTTTGCATTTGCATCATCAGTATCCATGGGTGAAGCAGGGGTCCGATTAACTGTAAAGAGCAGCTGACTGGTAGCTTCAAAGGTAGTTAATACAATTTCAATAACACCACGTCCATACAAGCAATTCAGCACAATAGGGTTGCATGAATCTAGCCTCTCCATTAGAATGTTATCCATAAAGTCAATCACCTTCCCAAAGTATCGACATTTTGTTGAAATGGATTCTTCTGTTCCAGAAAGATTTACACAACGACCACCATAATTCATGTGATCAAAAGCAATGGATGCAAAAGTAGAAGCCACAGATTTTGAAGCAGGACTAACATTCACAACATCATCACGTCGACGTGAAGGTAACAACATTACTTTTCCTAACTCTTGGAATAAATGGGTAATGTGAAATGAAAGCGATCTGACCATGTCACAACAAGAGGTATAATATGGTCTCTGCTTGTCAGATTCCTTCTTATTAGCAGTCCCAGAAGTATCATCTGACCCAGAATGCTGGACCTGACTACTAGAACTTGACAGCATGTTAGAAGGCCCAACTGACATTGATCTATGTTGAGAACCAGGGGAACGGCCCAAATCTCGATACAGATTTATAAGGTTAAAAAACTGAGATTCAATGCTCCATCCTGGTGTTCTCCTTCTTAATAATGGATCAAGAAACTGCCTGAAAGAATTGAATCTTTGCTCTTCAGTTTCACTTGCATCCCCTTCTGCCTGTTGTGAATTAGAAGAACAAATACCATCTTCATCACTCTCAGGCTTTCTATTTTCAAGTAAAGCAATTTGCCAAAGAACTTCACGATGTACAAGCCCGATGTCTTCAAGAACATCCTTACTCCCATTTCCAAATTCCGTAAGCAATGCAGTCAACCAACGATTGTCTTTCGATGTAGCGAGAAATAGAAGGAACTCAACCAGGAAAAGTGAAGAAAAGAAGCCACCATCAGACTTCATCCTGGGATCCAGCAATAAAGGTTCAGATGCTGCACGGAATCCCGCTAAAGCTTTCTTCAAGTGCTCCCTAAGGGAAGAACAGAAGGCCCGTGCCAGAGGAATGGAATGTTGTTGAGCAAACCCTTTAAATACCATGGTGCTATGTAAAGCAATAGACATGCCATCTGAGGATTGTGCAATGGTGGGACGTAACAACAACTTCAATAAAGCTTCAATTCCTGATTTTTCCACAAACAACCTGCATGTCTCAGCATTTTCTATAGTCCTATGAACCAATACCATCAAATGAAACACAGATAGCTGAATAAACTGCTCATCACTTATCCCTTCTACAGCTGAATTTGATGTACCTACAATGCAGCAGTGCCCTTCATTTTCTTTGTTTTTAGAATCTGTTTCCATTGCAGTGCTCTCAGCTTTCCCAGAAAATCCTGTATTATTTCCATCCCCAGAGGATCCAATCTTATGGATGATTTCAATGATAATATCAACACCAGTGCTTCTGAGTGAAGATACATGACGTAGAAGTTCCTCCACAGCATTTGCCAAAGGAACAATAGCCTCATTCATGGCTAAAACATACTTCTTGCTAGTGAAAATGTCAACAAGGAACCGTAGTGATGAAGATTCTCTAACGGCCTCTAACCCTTTGGCATTAAGACAAATAGCCCCAATACCATTTGGAATGCATGTCAAAGCCTTTGATGAAGGAAGTATGTCAGATCCAACTGACAATAAAAACGCATCAGGAAGACCCATTTCATGCAGAGCAGAAAAACATGTAGGATCTTTGTGGATTATTTCACTCATAACAGTAACAGCTGAATAATAAATGTCACCTCCAAACTTATCTACATTCTGAAAAATCAAGCCGAGAGTTGTAGGTAATGAACTGTCATGAGAATGTTGAGATCTGGTAGAGTTCGCAGGGGCATATGTTGCACAACCAAGCGCCTTAAGGGATACCTTTATAAGCCTCTTCTGGGACTGCAATTGATCAGTATTCTGTCTCAAGCTTTCACCAGTAAGCATCATGCTATCAGTTTCTCCAACTAAACCAATGACTCTGTGTACCTCTTTCTGTAATCTCTGAGCCAAAAGTTCAATGCCCCCCAATTCTCTAAACAATGATACAGATGAGCTGCTATAATCCATAAGCTTCTGAAGAGTTTTCACAGCAAAACAGACTAGATGAATATGTGTAGGATCAAAATCCTCCAGCAATGGCAAGAAAGTAGGCACCATACCAGAACCTCTGATATTATTTGCAGAGGTCGATGTTGAAACCACATGGAGCAGATAGAACTGAAGAAGTGCTTCAACAAAGGCAAGAGATGATGGATCATTGGAACTCTTCAACGACAAAATAGCCCTTTGGAGTACATTCAGGAGTATCATGCGGTTCCCACCAGCAAAAGTTAAAGTAGATCCACTGAGTATCCGTGCTCGATTATGTGATGATGTACATGCTGCTAATTGAGCTCCTAAAGCAAGCATTGCAAGTGTTCTAATCGATCCAGATACAACTTCCTCTGTTCGGACAATTCTAATCAATTCATTTGTATATTCTGGTTCATTAGCAAAAAAGGAGACAAGTTCATCCTGGGCATCACCTGACTGCACAAGAACAATGAAAGCAAGTAGGCAAATCCTGCTGTAAAGCCTGCATATTCTAGGAGACCGGAAGGCCCGAGCATATCTGATTCTAGTGAGCAAGGAAAACCTAAGCTCAGAAGGAATGCTATATTGCTCAATGCACTGCTTCATCAATGACAGATCATCTTCTTTGCGCAGATGCAAATCTGGCATGTGTATAACTGTTGTGCCAAGGGAAACTGCCTCTGCATTTTGTTCCTTGCTCTGGGCACTGGAACCATGCAATTCAAAATAAAGGGTAGTACCTATGCGGTAATTTGATTGGTCATGACCAATCTTTTCAACATCAGAAGGAAATAAGCTCAGTGCTTCATCTTGGGCATCCTCATTTGCCATAACACATGCGTACAATCCCAGACCCTCCTCCTTGCTTCCCCAGCCCTGAGCTAGAGACAAAAGATAGCTGTTAACCGAACCACTGCAAATCATCTTTGTACTTCCATGAAGCTTAGAGGGATTAATTTTTACAAGAGCAGAAAGAGTTTCCAATGCAGCAATAAGAATCTCAGGATCTGTCGATGCAAGTAAAAGCTTGAAATGCTGAAGAGGAAGAGGTAAAGATGAAATATCAGAAATAAAAGTTTAAAATATAAAAAAAACAAAACCACTTGACTAAACAGGGGAAGGAATTAAGGAAAATATAATAAATTAAGACCAGCCATAGATAATACACAATTGACCAACTAACCTCTAATCCATCAAAGGAACTCTTGTTTGCACAGTTCTCTAAAATTATTTGCAAGACTCGTAATATTTGCAGAATTGCATGTTTTGGTAATGGGCTGTCATCTTCTAGATTGTCTAACAAAGTCAAATCATTTCTACATGACAAATAAGTCTTGAAGTATGTATCAAAATGAAGCAACAATGGTCTCCAGTGATGAAAATTCCCCTGATGCAAAAAGGAAGGCTTAAGCCCCGGGAAAATAAAATTAATTACTCAATGCAACAAACTATCAGACTAAAATGGCAATACCTTATTGTACTCCCAGCGAAAGCCAGAAAGCGGTATGGCAATATCTTGTAATGGACATTTGATAATCTTCTCAATGAACCCTTTGATCTTAGGAGGCTGAAACCAATCAATCACCAAAATAAAATGACATAACATGGACGTTGGGGAAGGAAATGAATGATCATGTGTAAAAATATAAAAACATGATAAATACAAAGGAATAAATGCAGTTGAAGCAAGTACGCAAACATATTCAACTCCATAAATTTGTCTGCAACAATCAGTGTTGACTGAGGAATAACAGTATTACTCAATTGTTTAGAAAAAGGAAATTGACACCAAATAACATTAAGGAACGAATAAAAATGGAGCAGCAACAATTTAAATGAAGAGCCCTGGTAATTGTCACTGTAAACAAGGCATACACAGAAAGAAGTACCGAAACCTAAAGCTGTTCAAAAGCCAGAAACTGCTATTTTTTCTTTATGGGTAACAGGGTATATTCACACTTCTGTATTCTGTATACAGGAAATTAAACTCATGTAACCTACCACAACCTAAGATTACAGTACACAACACGAAATTAGTGCATTAGAATATCTACATTAGTGAGAAAATAAGAGAAAGTACATGAAAATATGAGAAACAGAGAAAATTGGAGAGAAGAATAAACTGGGGAGAACTCTCTCAAATTTGTAACATTCTGAAAGAACACGTTGATGGGCTCTCTTGGTGATAACTGTCTAACTACCTAAGTCCATTAGTGCTCTAACAGAAACTATGAATACAAAACCATATTATGCTTCAGTGCTAAAATGAAGAGAATGCAACAAAATATAAGCTAAAAAATAGAGTAAACAAACTAGAGTTCTCTCAATTCTGAATAAACTCCATCATCCATAATAAGTCCCTACACTATAACTGTCTAACTACCTCTAAGGAAGTTAAGAGGGGACAGAAGCTATAACCTCTAGTAGTCTCGACTACCTGAAATGCAAATAAACTACACTAAACATAGAATGGGCAGTAAATAAGGATAAAATATCAATTCTACTACATGCGTAGTGCCTGAAATGCAAATAAACTAGGCTAAACATAGAATGAGTAGTAAATAATGATAAAATTTCAACTACTTGCAAGTAATATAGAGTAGAATTGCCGCTTATCATTCAGATTTTAATATTCAGTGTTTAATGGACACAACAACAAAAATGTATCCAGTAGGCCTGAGATCTATCAATACTTACATAAATTTAATCATAGACCAATATTTAGGAAGAACAGATGATCACATGCGGATTATTAAATCGGCTATAGTAAATGACTGGTAAAATCAGCAACTAGGGTAAACCTAACAGTTTAATATACTCAAATTTTGAGATAACAAACTAATAAATATTCCATTATCTTAACTATATATTATTTAGTCCAGTGATGAATACAACAACTTATAAATTTAAAACAAAGAAACTAATTATGCTTCGTTTGTCAATATTTTACATAAACTTGTAGCAAAGGCATCATACATACTGTATATTATAATGGGATAAAGCACCCGTTAAAATGATTTCAAAAAATCAAATAAACACCCAAAATCAAAACAAGTTCAAAACTGAGTTGCTTATTCTAACTTTTCTAGTTTGTGGTAAATAGTTGAGACAAATCCAAATTCAGTCAATATAAGACTGAACTGAAATAACTCATGTTGCCTTTCAAACCCAGTAAACAAAAAAATATAAACTACAGAAACAGTAATGCAGCAATGAATGAACTTCACATAAATGATTATTGATTTAATATCATGTAGCACTATTTCTCCTAACTATATACCAATTTGAAGAAAATAAACTCAGTAATATGCTTCGCTAATTAAATTAAACAAGTCACTTCTTCTAGTGACAGACCCAGTTTTCTTAGCTAGAATAAAAGCTTATCAGGGTTATCTAAAATTAAGATTGGATCTTGTGGTTGAAGCAAAGAAAAGATCATTTCTTCCTCTAAGAGTTGAGACAATTAAAAAAAATCAATCACAAATACAAACAATAGAAAATTTCAATTACAAATACAAGCAATAGAAAATTTCAATAAACAAAAACAGGTAAAATGCATATACCAGGTTATCTCAATTATTAAATATCATAAACAAAATGTGTTTCTCTAATTTCCCTTCTACATAAAAACATACAAAAAAAACTTTCTTTCACAAAACAATCCTCATAATAACAAACACAAAAAAAAAAAAAAAACTTTTGGTTATCACTATCAGATGAATGAAGTCAGAAAGACAAAATCCACCTAAACCTAAAACACAAACTTCTATCCTTGAAAATGCAAAAAAAAATAGTAAAAAAGAAAACTAAATTTTTTTTTTTCATCACATTATATATCACTGTCAAGCAATAAGAATCCTAACTATGGGTTTCCTCCCCCCTTAAACCCTATTAATAAACCGTCCGCATTAGAGAGAGAACAAACAAGAGATACACTCACAGGCTCAGTGTCCAACTTAACAGAAGGACCAATTGCACCCTCGTTGGACAGAAGCTGACGCAGCCTCGAAGGCCAACTCGATCTTAGGGTTGTCATCTCACCTCAACAGTACACTGAAACACCACCTGAAATCAAACCAAAAGCAAAACCAAATCACAATCCTCCTAATGAAACCGATCAAATTAAAAGTTTGAAAAACAGATTAGGTATATAGCAATCCGCGATTGCACCAAAACTATCAGCTGGTACCAAATCAGCAATTGGCGTGAAAAACCAGATCAAGTTGGTATCCCTAAACAAAGAGTGAGTCAGAGAGAGTGATAAGGTACCAGAGAGATGAGAGAGAAAGGAGAGAGACGCAAACACATCCGAAGAAGTACTGCGATATAAGAAGAGAAAGGAAGCGATAAGAAGAGAAGCGCGAAACCCCAATCAGAGGGAGAGAGAGAAAGAAAGGGATTAGGATCGTTGCTTTGTGTCTGAGCAGTGAGAAGAAATTTTGATTTACTTTCAACACAATTTTTGCTGCCCTCTGAGGGGGCGAGAGAGCATTTTATAGACTGATGACTGAGGCTGGTTCAGTCCTTCATTTCCTTGCTTACACTATGGGTCTTCTAAACGTACCTTTTATTTCCCTTTCTGCCCCTAGGTTTATTGCTTTGTTTCTCTTCTTTGCTTTGTTTCTTTAGTCTTGTTGACTTTTTTTTGTCTTTGAACCATCACATTTTATATATAAAAAATAAATGTTATTCAAAAACATTTTTATTTAATTTTTTTTACTTTAGTTGATGTCACACCAAACAAAAAAAATCAGTATCATTCTAATATTTTTGTCTTTGGAAAAGAAAAATGAACATATTAGATTGATGGTAGGAAAATATTTTTTTGTCTGATGATATAAATTGTTTGCTGGTTTAATAACACATATATAAATATAATGAGGATATAAATATTAAAGATATTATATATTTTTTATTTCTTTTTTGTTCAAATTTGTTCAATTTGTTACTAATTTATAAAAAATCATATATTTTATTTCATTTTATTTCTCTAATGTTGGATTGAAAAAATCATATAGTTGATAAGTAATACTTTTAGTTTTTTTAAATAATTTAATGCTTTATATAGAAAAATGGGGAAATCAAATTACTTGATATAAAATTTGACAGGGTTATTTTTAATAAACAAAATATTTCCTTTAGATTTAATGGTATGTCTCATAAATTTTAACTGTTAGATTTTTTAAAACTAAATGACAATGATAACAGGTAACTTTGAGATTTCTCTGACACATACACACACTTACATGTAAGTAAAATGAAAATGAATACATTATTATTGTAAAAAATGAAAACTTTAAATCTATGACATACAGCAATATTATAGATTATCAAAATTATAAATTAAGTAGTGGTCATTTTATCCTCTAAAAATATTATATGCACTTTTCTTTTAATCTTTCATTGTCTAAATATAATCTAATTTAAATATACTAATGATTTGAATGTATATTCACCTAGTAGTAGTGTATGTATAATTTTTGTATGATAATCATAGAAGTTGATAAAAAATAAATTAGTACCACATAATTATTAATATCTTGAATTTCTATTTCCTTAGTTTGTTTAACAAAATATCTTAAAATAAATCATTAACTAATCAATAGCTAATATCTAACAAAATATTATATAAAGAACATCATGACTAACAATAATATTGTTATTGTTTCAATGTGAATGATATATATATATATATATATATATATATATATATATATTTTAAATATCATCATTTTTAGTGTGTTCTCACATAATTTATGTCATATGATATTTTATGTTGGTTAATATTTGAGTATAACAATGTTAAGAACATATTTGAACTTTAATATAATAAATAAATAGTCTAAAAGTATACTACTTAAATGTCATACTTACTATATAACATGTATTTTTTATATCGAGTGTGGATTACCATGATAGTCATAATTCTCATTACAAACATACAATATATCAATTCTTATTCAATAATTCAAACATTATTATGATAATTTTCATATATTTTGTGAATATTAGAATTTTTCGAGAAATTTATTCAATATCAATTCCTTACTCTATTCATTTTTGTTTAACAATATGCTTGCTAGCATAGTAAATCACTCACAAAAAATTATCCAGTTCTAGTTGATCTCTAGTTTACATATAATATACGCAATTCTCACCTCAACCAACTACAAGTATGGTTTTTAAGTTATACTCATTTCACGAAGTTTATTTTTATCTTAATTAAAAATCAAAGAGATAACTAAAATGTTGACCTTCAAACCTAGTTTATGGATTTCTATTACTAAAATTAGGAAAGACACATGAAATCATCACATAGTAATAAGAAGTTAATATGTGTTTTACTAAAATGATTATAAATTAAGTTGTAGATATTATTGTTGAGTGAAATTGAAATTGGTAGTTGGTTACCATCTTCTCTTAAAGAGAGCATTCAAGCTTAATTTCTTAATATGAGTTACTTAGCCGCCAAATGCGATTTTGAATTTTTACAAATCTAAGACTGTATCAAAGGTTTTTTAGTCTCACTTAACAATTCATAATCTTCTTAACACTAAAAATTATTCAATTAGTGTTTTATTACCAATTATACACAAATTCTACAGTTTCGATTTCACGAGAAAAAAAAAACACCAAAAAAAGATACTACTATAGAACTTTAATTATCAATTCATGATAGCAATTAATCTGTTTTGGAATAATTATCCCTCGTTTAATCATATTAAAACACCAAACACCATTACGAGAAATAAAAACATACACACGCATAATTAATTTAGAATTTAGGGCTAACCTTATTACTCTCGACGATAATTGTACCCACAACGAGAAAGATGACTCACTTCTCCTTACATTCAAATTCAAATGTGTGTTTGTACAACAAAGTTACAATAAATAGTGATAATTACGAAATCTTTCACTCCTTAAATTAAAACTTTGACTATATACATTTTTCCAAAAAGGCAAAGGGGAGAGTAATAGGTTATTTTGTAATAGGGAGTTCAAGAAAACCCTATGCACAATTAGAATTTGAAGTCGGAGTCCCAAATATAAAAAAAATAAAGTGTTTAACAAGAAAAGGCCATTACAAGGTCTTAGCAAATACCATTTAAAAAAAATGTTTTTGAAAAAAAGTTGAATTTGACATTGTCTTTTAGTCTTGATTTAATATAAAAATAATAGTCTTGATTTAATATAAAAAGAAAGGATTATCTAATGATAAAATAAAAAATTCAACTTTGTTGATTACTTCATTTATAATAAATTTTTTGTATTTTTTTACTCACAAACATTACAATTATTATGCATTATTTTTTCTCTCGTCTAAAAATTAAAAACATATTATTGGTTACTCAAAGACTAAATTTTTTTTATGAATAAGGTGAATTTTATTTATATGAAATATTAAATGGAATGATTTTAAACTCCACTAAATATTAAACTCAGGAAACTCAATCTTCTTTACTTTTCACTTATATTGTGTTTGAATGAGAAATTATAAGAAAACCTTTTTTAGAAAAATAAAATATATAGTGGTAAAATATGTTTGTATATAAATTTTAGAAGGAATTAGAACTTTAAAAATATTAGAAGTATTTATTTCAAATCTTAAAATATAAAAATTAAAAATTTGTACATCTTTTTTTATTTACCTAGATATGACTACTTGTTTCTTGATTATCTCTCCATTTATTTTTTTTTTTGTATGTTTCTCCCTCCCATCTTGTCTCTCTGAATTTATTTTTTATCTCTTTTATCTTTTTAATATTGATGTAATAAGTACTAAATAGATAATTTTTTTATATTAAGTTAATATTAAAATTTTAAATTTTAAATAAATTTATTTTTCATATAATTTTACATAACTGATTTTTTAAATTTTTTTTTTTGAAATAGTTTAAATTTTAAACCTTACTAATTTTCTAAAATTTTAGAATGTTTGTAAAAAAATATACATTTAAAAAACATTTATAATAATATTTTTAATTAAAAAATAAAATAAAAATAAACAAAATATTAATTTATTAAAATGTGAAATGTATGTTTTTACTTTGACAATGTCAACATATCAACACCCTTACTAATATTTTTTTTTACGCACTTACTTTATCCAAAATATTTTCATATTTTGAAAAACAACCTAAAAAAAATAAATTAAACTATTTAAAAAATAACTTTTCACTCATTAAGATTACAAGATAGGAAAAGGTGGTCCTCCAATCCAAATACAAAATCACAAACATAAAACAAAATATTTATTTTTCATACATGATTTAAATCCCTTCAAATTAAAATTCAACTATAACATTTGTGAATAATAAATTGATAGTGAAATTGCATAACATACTTATATTACAATGAACTAGTGAAAATAAGTTAGGATTTGACAACCATAAGTTTCATATGGAAATTTACAAAAATGATATTTGAATACTTGAATTTAAATTCATGAGACAAACTTTTAACTTATGAGATATTACACAAGCCAACTAAAGATTGTGGGAGTGAATTCATATATAATGATCATAATCTTATAACAATTACAATTGTGTCCAGTTATACTAATATAACTTTAAAATGTAAAAATAAATAATATATATAAAAATAAATCTATTTAATGATTATTATTTTCAATTTTAATCTATTGTTACATGTGTTACAACTTATTTGACTTTCCACTAGTAACACCACAAAATACCCATGGTTTACAAATCCGAAAACTTACTATCAATTTACAATATTTAAAGTCCCAATAAATTTCAAAATCATATTTTATTTTCTTTTGAACAATTATTTATGTTTCAATGTTCACATCCCCTTTTAATAAAGATAGTTTTTTTCTCTTAAACTAATAACCAATTATTGAAAAGGGAAATTATATTAAAGAAATGAATAAATAACACTACAAAAAATTTCAGATTTATCCACAAATTATTACTCACAAATATGATATTCGTAGATAAATTCAACATTACAAACGAATTTTACCCACATATTTGTATATGTATGTAATTCATTACATATGGATTACTACCCACAAATGTATATTCATAGGTAAATTTAACATTACATTGGATTATTATCCACATATATTATATTTGTCGGTAAATTGAACATTACATACGATTATTACTCACATAAGTGCATTCATAGGTAACTCAATATTACATATGAATTACTACTAACAAATCTACATTCGTAGGTAAATTAAACATTACATATGAATTATTATCCATATATATATATTCACACTAAAATTGAACATTGCATATTATTATTACTCACTCATGTACTTTTCCACTTTTCAACGCAATTATTGACCTTTTGTTTCCAAATATTATTTATATTAAAGTGTTTATTAGAAGGTATTCACATATATATATATATATATAAGAGCACGTAAGTATATATTAATCACTATAAGAAATTTGCTTATAATTGATGGTTGATGGCCATTTTTTGTTGATAAGTTTAAAAATTTAGTAATATAAAAGAG